>ERZ857693.440-NODE-440-length-64269-cov-7.080107_pt1 | contig 64269 bp, 60 predicted proteins | sample MGYA00519765_ERZ857693 | MGnify/ENA primary metagenome ERZ857693 (study PRJEB31778, sample SAMEA3449354) | human gut metagenome | biome: human gut; feature: human-associated habitat; material: faeces | place: United Kingdom | collected 2010/2012 ... | reverse complement strand
TGATGCCCACTTATATGATCCTGAAGCCGTTCCACTCCAGTTTCCAAAGTAACATCTCCATTTACCTGATGGTGTCCACTGATTAACTGTTGCTGCTGTATATCCTTCTAAAGCTCCACTTGTTGTAGTTGGGGCTACCGTTGTTTCAGGAACAGATGGATTATCAGTCTGTCCCGGCATTTCGGTTTTGTCTGATGCCGGCTCTAATACAAATTTTTCCCATGTTCCTACCGACGCTCCATAGGCATGTAAAATTCCTGATGTTGCGTCATCAATGTCTGCCTGAACATAATAATTTTTTTCATATGTCCTAAGGGCATATGTTCCATCTGACTGCTTCTCTGCATAGAACTTTTCCCATGTTCCAATGACATTGCTTCTCGCTATGATTGGATTTTCATTGTCAGTATCATCAAATACTGAACATAAATACTTGTTATTTGCTCTTGATTGGAACGACACCGTTCCATCGCTGTTGTTTATTACTCTAAACTGCTCCCAACCTCCGGCTGAATTTCTGTTAGCCACCAGATTCGACTGTCCGTTATTGTCAGCACAGACATATTTATCCGAAACTTGTGCTTTTATGGCAATATAGTCATCATCCGTCAAAGCCTTATTTGCAAAAACGATTGTTCCCGGCATTGCTTTTTTTATGGAATTATAAATCATTCCATTACTACTCTGATTTCCCGTTCCAATAGAATTTGTTCCCCAGTTATTTTTAATTGTATCTATCGAGTCTGATGTAGGATTTACTTTATTTGTATTCTTCTCATTGTAAATTCCCCAGGAACCTGAATTGTTGGTTTTATACGACCACGAAGTATAATTAATTCCCTCTTCATTAAATCTGTTCATTACATAATTCCATGCATCCTCAAGTCCAAAGCATGTAAACTCGCCAATATATGTAGGCACGCCGTAATTTGCGTTGTTAATACTATTAATTATATTATCGCAGGATTTTTTCTGACCATCTAAATCACTTATGTAATCCCATGTGTAATGATGGTATTCATACATTACATTTGTCCAACCATATTTTTGAGGGTTAGGAAGATTTGACGTTCCCCAACAGGATTCCATTATAATAATGTGGTTTGGATCTACAGAACGAATTGTATTGTACATTTCATTGTAAAAATTCCAATGCTTCTCTCCCGTTGTACCTGCCTTTTCTCCTGGTTCATTTAATGTATCATATGCAGCTACTGCCGGATTATTTGCAAAGTGAGCTGCAACTGTTTTCCATAATTCCAGAGTCTTGTTTTTGTTGTATGAATTTGAAAAAAATGTCACATCTGACACATTATCAATAACTTCACCTGAATGATCCTGTCCGTTTTGTGAACCAAATGCTCCGTGTAGATCTAATATTACATAAATTCCTCTTTGACTGCACTGTTCTACAAACCAGTCAAGTTTTCTGAATGCATTGTCTCTTAATACCCAATCATTTTTTGAAGAATCATATCTATATAAATTCATGTATGTGAATGGTACCCTTATAACACTCATTCCCAAATTTTTGCAATTATCAAAGTCTGACTCTGTCCAGTAATTATCTTCATAGTAATCAAGAAGACTGTACATTTGGTTTTCCCCGAATCTATTCTTTAAATTAGACATTATTGTCTTTTGATCCCTTACATTAGTAGAACACATCCAACTTTCCTGTACAAATAATCCTCCTGCATTTGTACCTCTCAAATGAACTGTGTTTCCATTTCCGTAATTATTTCTTATTGATGTTCCATAACATTTTAGAAAATCATTTGATGTAAAGCCTGTAATCGCTCCACTTACCTGTTCGGCAGTGCCTGAAGTAAATGTACCTGCTAACATTCCTACTGTTAAACATACTGTCAATATTCCTGCAAACATTTTTCTGCCTATAGCCTGTAATTTTTTCACAATAGTTTCTTCCCTTCTCTTATAATATTTGCTGTTTAACCTTAAACTACTCAAAAAAATTATAGTCTTTTAATATGTGTTTTTCTATATGTTAAAACTATTTTTATTATTTTTTTGCATTTTCTTAAAATTTGCACTTAAACAGGACGCTATTTTTGTGCAAAATGCTTACTTGTTTCTGTTTTGAATTTATTTTTTAGGCAAATTTTCATATTTTCATTATTAAAAATATTTCAAAATAAAAATCGACCTTAAAAAGTCATATTATAATTCTGACCTTTTAAAATCGATTCTTCTACACTTTATTAATTCGTGTTTTTCTTTCTCCTAAATATTATAAATAACGATATTGTAACAAGCCACCCTGCCAGAGATAAAGCACTTGCAAGTTCCAGGCCCGGAGTTACATAAGAGTATTCTATTTTATGATTTCCTTTCGGTACAACTATACCCATGTACATTCCGTTTGTTTTTATTATTCTTGCCGGCTTTCCATCAATTTTTGCTGACCAGCCTTTTGAATAAGTAACTGCGGTACAAATAAGTTTTTTGTTGTTAAGCTTTGCATTATAAGATATTTTATTATGTTCAATTTCCAAATTCTTAATATTTAACTTTAATTTCTTAACGTACTTTTTATAGTTGTTCATAGGCTGACACACAATCTTTATATCATCAAAGGTATACACGCCCGGCGCCGACATATAGAAATATGCTTCTTTAAGAGAATTTTTATTATAGCCATAATTGCACAATGTGGACTTTGCTCCATTATAAATATAATATTTAGTGCAATAGTTAAATCCGGCATACCTGTCATTAATTATCCCGCCAAGATAAAAATTATCCACACGCTTATTATATATAATATCACTTCTTTCATCCTGCGAAATGTCAGATGATTTAAGCTTTTCTTTTACATATTCGTCACTGAAATGATTGTAATCAATTCCCTTAATATTTAAGTATGTTTCACTGTTTGCAATACCTCTAAAAGAAATAGGTATTTTCACCATACCGCTTTTTACGATAATTTTATCGCCTTTTACATCCATATTAGGAAGTTTCATTTTCTTTAGCTTAACCACAAATTTCTTCTTATTAATAGCTACCACTGAATTGCAGGAAGGTGTTCTTTCCTTCAGCTCGCCATTCATATCATCCTGAACAACCGCAACCTGAAGCATGGCATTTTCTTTATCATAAGAGTCTAAGCTGTCCCAATCGCCTTTTTTCATGTAGTTATCATAGCCATAAACAAGAGGAAGTGCCAAAGAATTTTCATAAACGTAAACGGTATCATTATTTTCGTCTTCCGCCTTTGTCTCCAAAGTATCCTTTAATTTATATCCATATGGTACGCTGGTTAAATCTATCCCGTTGCCTCTTTTCAAGTAGTATTTCACTCCGGCAAGTTCCATAAGACCGGTTCTTCTTGACAAATCTTTTGTCCACACTGCCGTAAATATATCTGAATTTTCCAAACTTTCCATTGTTTCAGATATATTTCCGGAAGTTATGCTGTAATAGGAAGAAACTGTCGGGACGTCATTTACCAGAGAATAATTTGAACTGCCTTCATATATACTCTCAACTCTATATAAAGATTTATCATCATCCTTAACTTTACTTATTCCGGCATTAGTCATTACATCATTAACCTTACCGGCTTTTATAAACTGTCCCATTATACCGCCATTATCAATAACAAACTGTGTCATCATCTTTGTTCCGCACTCAAATGCAAACAACAATATGATTACTATATAAAAGCTCTGCTTCCTAAATAATCCAAGCCTCACTGACACTTCAACTAACACAAATGCTATAGCAAGTATTACCATTCCAACAATATCATTTAATAAAATACCATCAGTCAAAAATATTGTTGTTATTACTACTGCAACCACAACAACTGCTGCAAGTCGGAAATCTTTTATTTTAATATGGGATTTATCCTCCAGCATCCTTACTGTTCCCATTGCCACCACAAATGTAAACATAAATATCCACCTGTTGGCTACATATGAAAATCCCGTCATTCCAAATCCTACTGCCGGCACAACCAACCCTACAACGCTTAATATAGTAAATAATCTGTACACCCTATACTCTTTATTTCTTCTGCAAAGTAAAACAAGAAATAGAATAACTGCAATTGAAAAATATCCTATGTTGGTCTGGGCATCTGTTGTCCCAACCGCCACTAAATGGGTTAAAAGTTCTTTATAGTAATGTCCTCCAAAAAGAATTTCCCTAAAAGAATTTACACTGCTTCTTCCTGACTCGGAAAATGCCAGTAGCACCGGTAAAAATATAGCCAGAGCATTAATAATTCCCAGCAAATAGTAGCCCGTACATTTAAAAAAAGCACAGACATATTCCTTTAGTCTGTTTTCTTTATATAAATCTGCCACTCTATAAACCGCATATAAAACTACTGCAATTGTTAACATATAAAAGAAATAAAAATTACTTATTAACGCCAGTGTCACCATTAATGTGAATAACAGTGATTTTCTTTTATGTAATAATTTGTCCAAACCTATAATTAATAATGGTAAATAAATAAGGGGATTTGTAAAAAACGGATGCTTTATTCCGTACATTAAAACATATCCTGAAAAAGTATACACAAATGCCCCTATTAATGTAGGGTAATATTTTGCTTTCTTATAAAAAGCAAAGGCACTAAAAGCCAATCCCGCCAGATACATTCTAAATATAATTAAAAATTCATACAGATATTCAGTATATGCTTTTGGCACAAATACTGACAACAAGTCTAACGGATCTCCAATGCAGTAGTAGTTAAGCGTTCCAACCACATCGCTACCAAATCCAATGTTTAAGTCCCACATATTCCATTTTGGATGTCCGCTAAAAACTCCCACAAAAAATTCCCGCAGTGTCTGACCTAAATACACCAATGCCGGATAGTGCTGTCCCTGTCCGTCTATTTTCCATACAAAAGATGTCCCGGTTACTATCCAAGGCAGACTTGCTGCAAATGCCATAACAATAAAACAGATTGTATACACTAATATATATTTTTTCTTTGAATCAATATTAAGGGGTTGTATTTTCATACGATCTCCTAACCTTTAATTTTCTCTACTATATAATCCACAAATATGCCAACAATGTCAATATCTGTTTTTTCATAAATCATTCTGGCTCCCACTACATCCTCTATTTCGTTAAAAACAGCCTTTCCATTGTTAAAAATAAAATCAATTCCACCATAATCAATAGGAAGTTTTTTTAAAATTTTCCTAACCATACTTTTCTCATTATTATTTAATTCATATGGTCTTGCACTTCCACCCAGACTGTAATTGCTCTTAAAGCTTTCAGTTGAAGTTCTAAGCATTGAAGCTATAATTTTATTTCCTACTATATATACTCGGACATCCTTTCCCAAGTCCGTGGAACATTCCTGATAAATATATTTAACATCCTTTAATTTTTCTTCTATACTATGTGCCTCTTTTTCGCTACCTGCCATAAAAACCTGACTGCCGCCATGACCGGCCGTAGTTTTTATGACACAGGGATAATTAACTTTATCTTTATTTTCCCTGTCAAAAAACGGCATATACTCTACTGTACCATCTAAATAATTAAAGGTCTCTTCCTTGTCATTTGCTATTTTTGTTACTTTTGAATTGTTAAATACTTTTACGCCTGCCACTTCAAGCATAAGTGCCACTTCACAATTTCTACTTCTGTTAATAGCGAAATCCGGTTTATGCTCTCTTATTAATCCTGCAATATCTTTTTGTTCCTGCAGTATTATCAGCTTAGTAGCAATATTGTAGTTACTTAATTTTTCCGTAACAAACTTTATAAATCTTCTGTTTTTTTCTACATCTTCTTCATTATAAATAATCCAACTAATCATGATCTGTTCTCATTAATTATCTGTTTTGCAATCCTTTTTAATAAATTCCATTATTTCATCTGCAACATTAACCTTTGTACAGTCGTATATATTTTTAAAATGTGCATTTGAGTTTGCCTCACAAAGTATAGGTTCCCCTTCTTTCCCAAACATTATGTCAACTCCTGCAAAATCCAGTTTCAATTTTTCACACACCTTAACTGCCATTTTTTCCTGTTCTTTTGTAGGAGTATATTTTTTCATTGAACCTCCATTGGTTATGTTGGCTCTAAAGTCATTTTCATTTACTCTTTCCATTGCTGTAACAACTTTCCCGCCCACCACGTGAATTCTAACGTCTTTTCCTTTGGAGCTTTCAACATATTCCTGCATTATAAATTCGTGATGTTCTATATTTTTTATCTTTTCAACTGCTTCATAATAATTATTAACCATATAAACCTGCTCTCCAAAAGAGCCTTTGTTTTCCTTAATTATCATTGGATATCCCACATTTCCTTCTACCTGAAGTAAAAATGTATAATCCTTATACTCCTTGTCGAAAGTCATTGGTGCAACATATGTTCTTGGCATTTTTATATCCGTGTCCTTTAATTTAATAAACGTAAGAGCCTTGTCATCGCAGGTCTCTATAGCTTCTGCACAATTGTATAATTTAAACCCTTCTTTTTCCAATGTCTTTGCCAAATATACATCTTTATCCCAGAACAACACAAAATCCGGTTTTTCTTTCCAGCTTGTATTCTTCGGGCTAATTGGAAGTATAGACCCTACCTGATCGTTAGTTAATTTTCTAAGTTCTATTCCCTGTTGCAGTGCCGCCTTAATTAGCCAGTCATATATTTCCTCAAACTTTTCACTATTTAAAAACCCATTTACAATTAACCAACCCTTCATGATTCTACCTTCCTTAAACGTAAATTTTCTTTAATACAGCAAAGAACGGTTAAGGCCCCCTTGCCATTAACCGTTCCGGACTGAAAAATATGTTAGTATACTTATGAGTCTTAGGAGAGACTCATGTTCGTGAACTTCATTCACAAACTATAAGTATTAGGTACTACTCTTTTATTATACCAAATTATTATCATTTATCAACATTGTTTTGTTTTTTTATCTTTTACTTAACGACAATTTATGATAGAATTAATTTTATATGACCGAAGGGAGCGATAAAAATGGAAAAAAATACAAACAAAAATAAAATATTAATAATTGCAACTACAGTTATTATTGCATTAATAGTAATTATGCTTATAGCTGTAAGCCTGTCAAAGACAAAAAAATCCGGGACAACTAATTCCCAAAAAAATGTCACTGAACCTGCCACAGTTGTAGTTGTAGAGACAAGTGGTTCTCAGGATAAGGTTGTAAAGAAAAATATAAAGGCACCTAGAAAAGTTGATTTCGGCAAAACACACAAAGCCGTTCAGAAAACTGAAAAAGACAGCAAGGACATTGGTAAAGGAAACTATATTGCTTCCCCTGATGGAACTACAGCTTATTTAACATACAGTTTCAGTGCTGATAATACACCTGAATTCTTTGGTACCAAAGTAAATACTAGCACAAACAACGCACTTTTACAGTACGTATTCGACAGCAATGACAAACTTTACGAAATACGTCTACAGTACGGCAAACTGACAAAAGACGCATATGACTCCATCGTTTCAAACATTTCTTCTACATATGGAGATGCAACTTATTTAAGAACACTTTCTAATGGTTCCATTGAAAAGTGGTGGAATACAAAAACAGTACGTCTCACAGCATATTATCAGGAATCAGGCGTAAACGTTTATATAAGAAAAAAATAAGTTAAGTACTAAAAACAATAATATAAATGCAGAAAAGGAAAACAGTAATATATAAAACATGTCGCATTTTTACCTGTGCTGCGCCGCTTATTAACAATTGCTCCCGCGAACTCAGCCACTCCGTGGCTTCAAACAGCGCTCCGCAATTGTAGCTATGCTCGCACAGCTTACAAAATGCTTCCAATCGTTTTTTATATTACTGTTTTCCTTTTCTGCATTTTATATTATTTTTTACACTTAACTTATTTTTTTCTTGAAAGATTTTATATTTGTGTTAATCTGTGTATGAAACGTAGTGGATTTTTTTTAGGAAGGAGCGATTAACTTTATGCCTTACAGTGATTATGTCAGAGCTTCAAAAATAGGAAAAAAAGATTATCAGTCCAAGGTTTTAAAAGGTCAGTTACCAACTCTTGAAGTCCTCGATGATATTCTTCATTCTACAAGAGATTACCATGAGGTTTCTCTTGGTCTTGTAAATATTCCACTGGATCAGATTGTAGGAACAAAAACTTCCGGCAGAAGCAATTCCTTCTCCAGTAATTTTATGCCTATTCTTGACGTGCATACAGAATTTGCATCCAAATGGATAGCTCTTAGTAAATATCAGGAAGAAGAGGGTATTGCTGACCCTATAATTGCTTATGAATATATGAACAAATTCTATGTTTTAGAGGGAAACAAGCGTGTAAGCGTGCTTAAATACTATGGCGCAGCTTCAATAATGGGTACTGTTACAAGAATAATTCCAAAATTAACTGATGACATCAATGTCCGCATTTACTATGAATTCATGGATTTTTATGCTCTTTCAGAAATTAATTATATTAACTTTACCCAGCTTGGAAGTTACCAAAAGCTGCAGAGTACAGTAGGGAAAGAACCGGATGAGCAGTGGAGTTCAAACGATAAAATGGATTTTCGCTCGCTGTTTTTAAGTTTTAAATCAATATATATTTCTTTAGGTGGAAATAAACTTGAACACATTACAGATGGAGATGCATTTCTTGCCTTTATCAGTCTGTATGGATATAAAGACCTTTTAGAAAAGACGGATTCTGAATTAAAGGAACTTGTTTCCTCAAACTATTCTGAATTTGAGTTAATGTCAACTCAGAAAGTTGATTTGAGAATGACGGCTTCTCCAAAGAAGTCCTTTACTCTCAGTAAATTATTGCCATCCGATAAAAAGTTAAAGGTCGCTTTTATATATGAAAAGACTCCTGTATCTTCTTCGTGGACCTATTCCCATGAACTTGGAAGACTTCACGTTGAAGAGACTTTTCCTGATGATGTTAAAACAGTTTACTATGATAATATTGATGGGGGAACCATTGACGATACAATTAAAAAGGCAATAGATGACGGATGCAATGTTATTTTTACAACCTCACCTACCTTTTCCAACGCAAGCCTTAAAGCGGCAATTGCCACCCCGAAGATTACGATTTTAAATTGTTCTCTTCATGACCCCCACACATCAATGCGTACTTATTATTCACGTATGTATGAAGCAAAATTTATTATGGGTGCCATTGCCGGTGCCATGTCAGAGCATGATAGAATTGTATATATTGCCGACTATCCTATTTATGGAACAATTGCCAATATTAATGCATTTGCACTAGGTGCAAAAATGACAAATCCAAGAGCACGCATTCATCTTCTTTGGAGTTGTCTGAAAGATAAAAATGTTAGAGAACAGATTGAGGCCATTAAACCTGATTGTGTATCAGACCAGGATTTGTCTGTCCCTGAAGCCGGAACAAGATACTACGGTCTATATCAGCTTTTTGATGACGGAAACATTTGGAATCTAGCCATTCCGATTTATAACTGGGGCGATTTTTATGAGCAGTTAATTCAAGCTATTTTAGATGGTACTTGGAAATCTGACATTACCAAAAATAGTCAGGCCATTAATTATTGGTGGGGGCTTGCTGAAAATGCCATTGAAATTATTTACTCCCAATGGTTACCTGATGGAACTAAACGACTCATTGAGCTTTTGACCCACACTATAACTTCAGGGGATTTTAACCCATTCTCAGGTGTAATATACTCTCAGGATAAAACAATACGAAACAAAGAACACCAGACTTTATCTGCAAATGATATTATAACTATGGATTGGCTCTCTGATAACATAATCGGTGAAATTCCGGTATTTGATGAACTTAAAGAACAGGCCAAACCTGTTGCTATTCAGCAGGGTGTAAAATAACGGAGAGGAAAACATATGAGAATTTTATTAATTTCAGATGAAGAATCTTCATATTATTGGGATTATTATTCAGCTGACAAATTTAAGGATATTGATTTAATTATTTCATGTGGTGACTTGGCGCCACAGTATTTAGAATTTTTGGTGACTTTCGCTCATGTTCCTGTGTTATATGTTCATGGAAACCATGATGAATGTTATGATATTACACCACCAAGTGGCTGTATTTGTATTGAAGATACTGTTTTTGTATATAAAGGTGTCAGAATTATGGGACTGGGCGGGTCCATGCGTTACCGTCCCGGTCGTGAATACCAATATACTGAACGCCAAATGCGTAAAAGATATCACAAACTTCGTCCAAAAATATTTTATAACCGTGGAATTGATATTTTAGTGACTCACTCACCGGCGTTCAATTTAAACGATGGTGATGATTTACCTCACCTTGGTTTTTCAATTTTTCTGGAAATAATGAAGAAATATAAACCTAAATTTTTTGTTCACGGTCATGTTCATAAGTCGTACGGCCGCCAATTTAAGCGCTTTGATACTTTTGAAGATACAACTGTAGTTAATGCCTGTGAAAGATGCATTATTGAAATATAAAGAAAACTGCAGTTCATTGGTTTAAACCCTAGAACTACAGTTTTTTATTTTACTTTACTGAAATCCACACTGCTGGACGAATATGCATATTCGTATTAGTTACTTCATAACCATATTCCATAATCTTACCGTACGACATGAACATTGCCGTGTTCTGTTTACTACCGGGATCTATAAGCCAGCAGTCTCTCAAATAATTGGCTAAAATGTCATTGTACTTCTTTTCTGCCTGTATACTGTTTAGAAGAAAAATCTTGTCTGTTGTAGAATTTCCTCCCTTTGTTCCGTAGAGATCATTATCAGATACTGTTATATCCGTGTCGAGAATTGTACCACGCATTTCCTTTGTAAATGTCTCTTTAAGAAATTCTCCATTTAAATATTTTCTAAGAGAACATGTTTCCCACGTCACATCCTCATTCTTATCATTATATGCAAATCCGTTAATTGGCTCTGATTTTACTAACATAACTTTATCATCTTTTTTTTCAAGAATAAGCCAATGATAACCTCCATATAAGACGTTGGCTCCAACCTTTGCCTTCTTTATAACACCAAGTTCTGTCTTTGCAAGTTTTGCTTCACTGTCTTTGTAACCGCCTAAGGTACGGAACATCTTATATGCTTTCTGATAATTTCCTGTCTTCTGATAGTAGGATGCTCTTGCATATTTTCCAGGTGTAGTTCTTGTGTAAACAAATACTGCAATAACTGCAACCACCAAAATTCCTATTATAACAAGTATAATCTTTCCTACTATGCCACTACTCTTTTTCTCATCCTCCTCTACCTTGGGGTTTGTATCTTTGTGTTCAGCTGCAAGCTTTTTATGTTCTTTAGCTTTCTTATCACACTCTTCATATTTTTCTTTAGCATCTTTGTATTCACCCAACTCCTTATATATATTAGCAACGTATTCGTATATCTCTGCTCTTTCCTTATCCCTTGTCAGACAATCTATTGCTTTCAAAAGTTTTTCTGCATGCAAATACTTTTCGTCGTCCGTCTTTGCTTCGAACTTAGCTTTTGTTTTCTCTGCCATATTCACCTCCACTTTATCGTAGTTTTATTATACTAGGTTCGTGAAAGTTTTCAACTCTATATATTATTGTGCAAAAAATAAAAAGCTATTAAACATTTTGCAGTTTAATAACTTTTTACCTTAACTACTGTTTTTCTTTCATACTTCCCGCTATAAGAGAGAATGTAAGAACAACCTGTGCTATCATGATACATGCTGATATTTCTCCTTTATTCAATAATGTACATATAACAGCAACTGTTGTTTCTACAACCAATATTATTAATGTTTTCTTTCTGTAGATTAACTTTTCTATTCCATCAAGCGGCTTATTCTTTGTCTGAACCGGTGATAACAGTCCAATAATCACACTTGACATTAATATAATTCCCAGACACATGAACCTGTTAATCTCGACAAACTTCATTAATAAAATAACGATCACAATCATAAAGTTTGTAAGAAAAAAACATCTTAACATTGTTGATGCATGATATCCACCTGCGTATTTCCTTATTGCCATAAAGGAAAATGCAAATATTAACCCCTGCCATACCATGCCGGTAACAAGTCCGACTATAAGGAGAGTTAATAAATCTATTATATTCGTTATTAATTGCTCTACCCCAAATTCGTATATTTCATAGTCTTCGTACTCAATTACCTCTCTCCGTACCAATCCTTTTGCTATTTCTTTCGAAATTTTTTCAACCATTAGAACTTCCTCAAATTCTTTAAACCAGCTGGTACCTTTGGTTGATGAAAGAAATATGCACATGTTGAATTTACATTACTCTTTGCTGACGCCAATGCTGCTGCACTAACAAGTTTATCAACGGTTTTTACCATCTTTTTCATAATTCACATCCCCCTTCCTATCAGCAATTTAAAGCTACCACAATTTTTTCCACTATTTTCCAAATTGTAGAAAATACTAGGATTTTTGTACAAAATAAAACATCCCTATGATTGTTAACCCAACCATTAGGAATGTTCTCCTTTAAATATATAGCATTATACTGACTTTAAATTCTTTTTCATTAAAATCCAATTTCATAGTTCCATTATAATTATTAACTGCCGCCTCCACACTTTTTAAACCGATTCCGTGAAGGTTTTTGTTTTGCTTTTTCGTAACAATTTTATTTTTTCTCTTAACAATCACTCCATCGTAACTGTTTTTTATGTCAATAAACATTGCTCCTCTTTTGTATCGAACCTTCAAATCAATAAATTTTTCAGTAGGACACTTATCTGCTGCCTCTATAGCATTGTCCAGCAAATTTCCAAAAATAGTTACAAGATTTTCTACGTCATTCTGTATTCCGCTTGGAACAACGATATTAAGATTTGTCTTAATATCCTGCTTTTCTGCCTTACTTAATTCATAATTAATTACACTGTCTATAGCAACATTTCCCGTATTGCTGTACATTTTTGTTGTAATTATTTTTTCAGTAAGATTTTCTATATATTTTTTCGCCTCTTCATTCTCACTTCCTATCATACTTCCAATAACGTATAAATGATTATTTATATCATGACGGAAATCACGCAATTGCTCATCTCTTGCCTGCAACAGCTCTGTCTGTTTTAAATAATAATTCTTTTCCCTCTCAATGGAATCTGCTTCCATTCTTTTTGCATAGCTGATGGATATAATATCGTACAGATAAACTACCAGAAATATTACCAATAACATACATATTACTGACAATATTTTTATGCTTTCAGAATTACTATTCTGTGAGAAAATTGCAGTTTCCAAGGCAAATATAATTGCATCTATCACAATTATGATGATATTAACTACTCTTGGAACTTCAACTTTTGAGTTAATATTTTTAAAGGATATAACTATTTCATAAGTTATCCACTGCACTGCCGCTAATACGATAAACGAATACATATCTCCGTTGTGACCATAAACGGAAATTTCGACATTGGACAAAGCCAATACCGCTGCCACCGCCGCCTCTGACGCAAAAAAGAAAAAGTATGTTATAATACACGCCACCAGTTTATTAACAACTTTTCCACCATATCCAAAGGCTACAATAAACAAGGTTATTACCCCACATAACATATTTATCATTCCATGTGGAAAATTAATATATTGAAGAGTACATACGACAAATCTGAATGTATAAACTGCTATAATAGCAACTTTTCCCCTGTTTCCTTCTCCCAGAAACATTTTCATAAATTTAGAAATAATATAAAATTCCAGAAAGGTTGATAAGCAATAAGCTACCCAATACAAAATCTCTTCCATCATTTTTCCTCCAATCCGTTATAAATCTCTCTTATTTGTTTTCTTCTGGATTGGCTAATTGAAAACTCTGCATTGTCGGACATTATAACGCTGTCATATTTTATAACCTGTACATACCTGTAATTTACCATGTAAGATTTGTGTATGAACAAAAAACCGTAATTTTTTATTCTATCATAAATTGACTCCAGCGATTCATAAAAAGTTTCTACTCCTTCCGTCGTATACATACTTACTTTTCTGTTGTCACGAACAAAATACATTGTTTTCTGTACTTCGATTTTATGACTTGAATAGCCTTTTTTATAACGGAAAACCTCTTTTTGTGCTCCACTTATTGTTATGTAGTCGTCAATTAATTCTTCCAACTGTTCTTTATCTAATGGTTTCTTCAGGAAATCCAGCGGATGTACTTTGAACAGCTCCATTGCGTACTCCTGCTTTGAAGATATATATGCAATCTGGGTAATGTTATTATTCAAAACTTTGCGGATATATTTTCCCGTCTCCACTCCGTTCATATTGGGAAATTCAATGTCTAAAAATATTAAATCATACTTCTCTTTTTCCATTTCTTCGCACAGTCTCTCCCCAGAGTAAAATAAGTCAATGTCTGCATCTATTGATTTATTTGAGAATATTTCCGTTAATATCTTTTCTATCTGAGAACATATTATTATTTCATCATCGCATATTGCAATTTTCATCTGCACTGTAAATTCCCCTTTTTTTGTTTATTATTTTATCATATGTTTTGAAATAATCAATTTATCCCTCTCATAAAATTAAATAGATTACCGCAACAGGTTCATCTTTTCTTTTAAGAATGTAAGAATTCATAAGCCGCCTCCAATTCTAATTTACTTATTTCTTCATTTAGTTTCCACACGGCAAGTTCCTCAATATATGTCGTAGCTTCCTTCTTTACCGGTATAACTTCATAGCAATATTGTTTTCCGTTTCTATCAAAAACTATATAGTATGATTTATGTTTGATAATCGCATTCGCAGTTACATTATACTTCTTTGAAAATACTGATTTTCGATACAAACAAAGATCATACAGTTCTTCTAAACCAACATCTAATGCATTGGCTATACTTTTAAGCTGGCCTGCACGTATATTTTCGACGGGTAATTTAAAATTAACCAAATCATTAAGTGTACTATACGGTACGCCACTTATTTTGCAAAGTTTGTATACCGTTATATCTTTTTTTATAAGATATTCTTTAAGCATATTTCTTACTCCATTTTATAAGTTATAGGAACGGTATACCGTATATGCGGTATATTTTCAATAGTCACCACCGCTTCATAAATTTAGTATACTTTGTTTTATTAATATTTCTGAATCTATGGATTCTTTATAACCATTCCATTAAATTCAATTTTATCAATCTTTTTAATATCAAGCATTTCTTTGAACACAACCTGATACATATTGTAATAACCCTCACCTTTGGTATATCTATGAAGTTCTCCCGAACCTTTTGTTCCTAATCCTGTTGTAGTGTTAAGCACTTCTTTTTTTCCACCATCTTTTAAATGAAAAACAATTTTCATTTTTGCTTCACTGGAATTGCCATTCTTATCATTGTTCTCTATTGCCATCCCTAAAGGTGAAATAATGATTTTATTATTATTGTATTTATATTCTTTTACATTTGTTGTTTCTTTTATCTCAAAAGAATATTTTTTAGCACAATCTTCATGATCTCCGTTTTTTCTATCGAATACATATATTTTGCAATCATCAGGTCTACTAATATCAACTGTATATGATATATATGCTTAAAGATTATCCCCTATATACTCATATTTTGTATTTCCGGACGGTGTATCCTCAATACTGAATCGGTCACTTTCACCAAATCCCAACCCTATGCACTGTCCATACCTATTTAATTTAATTTCCGGTTTTGAATCTTTCTTTGTAATTTCAAAAATCAGGTAACCAATTCCTGTTTGTTTATCCCATAATGTTTGTTTCAGCAAAATGGTATAATCGTCGATTAGAATCTTTTGATTGTTATAGTCCATTAAGCTATTTGCCTTATATTCATTTTTCGAAAAAAATACTTCATATATATTTTTCCCGGACAATGCGTATGTTACAGTATTCGACGATATTCCAATAATTAATAGTAATATTATAATTCTATATTTTTTTGGTAACTTCAAAATTTTAGATACAACTTTAGAATCATCTTCGTTTTCAAAATCAATGCCCTTAATCATGCTTTCTTCAAAAGGCATAAAATCTCATTTTTTAATTTTTATTTATTTCGAGTTGAATTTATCTTTTTGGTTCTTTTCTATTTTAGTTTTTTTTCGATGTAACATTTGTGTTATATTATACATCAAAAGAACCATCTTATTAATGATTAAAACCCTAAATAAGACAGTTCTATATATTAAAAAACTAGTATATTTGAAATCCTTTATTATAATTTAATTATAATTACCATGTTTCTTCGTCCCATACTCCTGAAACTTCATATCCATCTAATGACCAATTATTATTTTCTCCTGATAGATATACTTTTCTTTCATTGGCACTAGAATATGCTTTTGTGTATACTGCGCCCTTTCCTTGCTGTGCAACTGCATCAGGCGATACTTGTTCCCCATCTGAACCCGATAACCAAAAAGTTGTCTTTGTTCCTTTTCCCTCTCCTGATTTATTTAGTTGCACTTTCCATTGATTATTGGTATTTCTCGTTTGACGATATCTTCCCTTTCCATATGTAGAATTTCTAGTCAATGATCTAATTTTAAACTTAAAATCAATATTATCATTTTTTGCATACGTAGCAAACGAACTTCCAAAACATACAACAGTTACTAAAATTAAAGATAGCATTTTTGTTTTTACTTTCATATCAATTCCTCCTTATAATATTTAATATACTAATTTATTAATATCAATCCATTCCTCATTTCTATTTTTTTATCAGATAACATCTCTAAATCTTGCAAGTTATGACTTGCTATGATTAATATACTTCCCTGCTTTTTTAACTCGGTAAACAACATTCTAATTTTTTCTATACTTTCCTGATCTAAAGCATTCGTTGGTTCATCCAATAATAATATTTTGGGTTTTTCCATTATTGCCTGTGCAATACATAACTTTTGGTTCATTCCCAAAGAAAAAGTTTTTACTTTCTCATTAGCATGTTCTCCTAATCCAACTGATTCAAGAGCCCATCTTATATCATCATCTGTTGCCTTTTTTTTAATTTGCGATAATATTTTTAAGTTCTTGTATGCTGTATACTCAGGAAACATTTTCATATTTTCAATTATTACTCCTACACTGTCTGGCATTTCAATATCTTTGCCTATGATTTTATCATCAATCTTTACATGTCCTTCTGTCGGCAAAATCAATCCACATAATGCCCTTAACAACATTGTTTTCCCCGAACCATTTCTACCATATAATCCATATATTTTTCCTTCTTCAAAAACGTAATTGATATGATCTAAAACAGTTTTGTTTTTTATCTTTTTTGTATAATTCTCTATTAAAATTTCCATTTTATTCCTTTCTGCTTATTGCTAATTTTCTATAACACTGTATTTCTTTATATGTCTACTCAAAACAATAAGTTCCCCAAATATTATCGCCAAAAACACCGTAAAAATCTCTGGTCCATATATACATATATATCGCTCTACTCTTCCTATATATAAATAATTAGAAATAATTATCATATTAATAATTTCTGTTTTTTTATAATATCTAATTAATTCACATTGAATAACTGTTCCTAATATAACAAAGAAAATATGCATTATACTGGTTATAACAACGGAATATTCTCCATTTAATCTAACTTCAATATATAATTGTATTAGGCATATGATTATTGTTGCTCCGCCACCCCATAATAAACTTAAAGCAACATTTGTATAATTTACTTTTATATCCCTTAATAAATTTATAATAATATATATAGTTACTTCTATTACTTTTACAATCGTTATACGTATACATAACTTTTCTAAAACTATTGTTAATACTTTTCTTCTGGATTGATATCTAATTAAAATAAGTGCACATTGTTTCTTTAAATAATAATCGATATATTTTGAATAAAGCATAACTTCTACTATAAAGAGTGAAACATACATTATTTGAAATATATATCCATCCTCATACATCAATCCATAATAACTTCCTTTATTATTTTCATATAGCGCAATCATTGACATCATGACTATTATAAACAAATAGCCTATTAACTCTTCGCTATATCTCTTTTCTCGCAAGAAAATCCCTCCTTATAAAGTTTTCAATTGATATACTTCGTAAAATGCAAAAAATAATAATATTTTTAACCCATACTGTTATTATTGCAGTAATATTTACAATACCTTCACAAAATCCATCTAATATTTCGGTATTAAACAACAATATGTTCCATCCACTCAAAATATATATTTCTAAAATTGCAGATGATACTACAACAGTAATCCACACTGACGAACTAGAAAATCCAGTTATAATCCATATAAATATACAAATAGAACCCATTACCATAAAATATAATATTAAGTCAATTAAATATATAAATTCCATAATAATAAATTTGCACGAGCTTAAAATTTCTAATTTAAACAAAAGTATATTTGCCAAAACATTAATAGCGCAAAATATACCCGTAAAGGTAATAGTTCTTACACACAATTCTTTAAAAATCAATTTTATATATTTATTTCTTCTATATTTAATTAATTTCAATATATTAATTTCACTTATATAAGACATAAGATAACACAAAAATATAGCCGTGTATCCAATTGCCAAAGTAATAAAATAATGATATCCACCATGGGATGAATTGCAAGAACAATACTCAGCTAATTTATCATTTGAAAATAAACCATTTGTGCTTATATTTTTCCCATTCAGGAAATACCACAATAATATAAAGATGACTATAACTACTACTGTTCTATATTTCTTCATACCTTCTTCCTCTATATACAACAATTATGACACACACAATAGATATTATTAATTGCCTGCAAAAAGCAATAATAATCTGCTTTGGAGTCGCCTCTGTAAATGGTTGCATTGCCACAGATAAATTATCCTCTCCTAAAGCAAATTGAAAAATCCATATCATAAAACTTATCATATAAGTTCCCTTTATATCCTTTATTAATATTGCTAACGCTTGCGTCATTGCTCCACATGCCCCAACTAATACGACGAACAATAAAGAAAATACCAAATATGTAAGATATGGATGATAGAATTGCCATTCAAAGAAAGGCTCTGCTCCATATCCCACAAGTTGTTCTGCTCCACGCATATCAGTGCCTTTTCTAAAGAATATCATTATTACTATAAAATTTATTGTAATAGTCGAAAAAGCTAGCAATGCTGATAGTAAGAACGAACACTTTATCTTCTTTGCCAAAAACTTTTTTGAACCAATTTTACTTCTATATACTAAATTCATCCCGTTTTTTCTTTCATGTATATATAAATCTGAATATATTAATAATATTACGAGTGGTAATAACCATACATATATTGCCTGGGCTATATGTCCAATGCTGTGTCCATTTAAAAAACCTGCATAACATGGATGACTAAAATAACTCCAATCAATACCATTTACATACTTTTCTTTATAATCTATATACTCTTTTAATGGCCTATAATATACCATTAAAATATCTAACAAAGATATTAAAATCAGGAACAAAATCACCATCTTACGTCTCGTTGAGTTCAATATCTTTTTTATTTCACCTTTATACATATATTTAATTTTCCTTTTTTGAGATATCTCAAAATGTATAATATTTTTTATATTAATTCAATAAATTTTACACAAACGTTAAAAAAAACGACATGAACGTCGTTTTTCACATAGATGCAAACTTTTTCTTTGCTGCAATATATCTTTTTTTCGTCTCCGTGTATTTCCTAACACTAATATATGCCTTCTTACCCTTCACAAAATATGCAAACTCTTTATCTAAATGTTCCACACAATTCAAATTAATTAGAAAAGATTTATGACACTTGAAAAAACCATACTTTTCCAGTTTTGTTTCCAAATCATTAATCTTCTCACTGCATTCATAACATCTGTCAATTGTATTAATAACACAGCCTCTTTTATTGGTTTCTATAAATAGAATATCATTAACCAAAATATTTTTTGTATCATTTCCATTTGTTCCCGTCAATGAGAAACTGTTTTTTCGATTAATCTCTCTTACTTTTTCAAAAGCTTCTTTTAATTCCTCTTTCATTTTTGTTTTATCCACATACCGGAATGCATCCACCAGATAACCTTTTCTCGCACAATCCAGATGCGTTGTCAAAATTATAATGATACTTTCCGAATATTGTTCTTTATAATTCATTATGGTTTCAAAGCCATCCATTTCCGGCATGTCAACATCCATTAATACTACATTATATTCTCCGTTATTTTTGATAAATTCTACACCTGATTCAAAAGTATCTATTTTATCCGTTTCCTCTGTATAGCCTTTTACAACATCTGAAGCCAAATTCCTCCATTTTACTTCATCATCAACAATTGCTATTTTCATTTTTTTATGCCCTCTCTTCATTTTTTAACGTTATGGAAATTATAAACTTATCATCCACAATTTCTATATCCATCAATCCTTTGCAATCCACAACGCTATCCTCTACATTTTTCATCCCCCATCCATGATATTCTTTTTCACTTTTCGTTGTCTGCAATCTGTTCTTATCCAGTTTATCGTTAACACAATAGTAATTACCTATTTCTATAATTATTTCTTTTATCGTATATCGGCATATCACCCATATTTCCCTTTTCGTTGTTTTATCTGCTGCCTCTATTGCATTGCTCAACAAATTAAAAAATATTGTGCATAAATTGTAAGCACTAATATTACACTGTGAAGGGAAATGCCCGGCTACATTTATTTTTATATTTTTACTCTTTGCTTCTACAAAAGCTTTATTTAGAACAGCATTAACGATATCATTTCCCACATTAATGCTGCTCCCCAGATCATCTACTTTTCCAATAATATCCTGAAAATACTCCTCAAACTCTTGGTCTCTTCCTTCTTGCTTTAATTTATTTAAGAAATAAAGATGTCCTCTGATATCATGTCTGAATTTTTTTGTTTCCTTTTCTCTCTCATTCAGATATTCATACTGTTTTACCTGTTCCTCAAGATACTGTTTAATAATTAATTCTTTTTCTTTGTGTATATTTCTTGAAACCAACAGTAATATTACACATGCCATTTGTATCAATAGTCCTATGGTTACCGATATGTATATAATGATATATGCAATTTTATTTTGATATGCAATTTCTTCAAGAGTGACACGGGTCATCAACGCTAATATGCAGAAATCTGCAAATAAATTTAATGTAAAAAGAGCCAGATACTTTATATGAACCTTTCTTATGCCTTCATCTGTTATTCTTCTTAAAAGTATACTTACCATACTAATAAAACTCAATGATAACAATGCCGCAAAAAGATTTTCTAAAGAATCATTATTATAATTCATGACTGCGCTTGCTATATCTACCAGTAAAATTGACAACATGTCAAGTATTTCTACAATAACAGATACCCATATAGCACATACAATTATTTTCTTATTATTTTCTTCATAACATATTTGCATGATTATTACAACGCATAACAAATAGATTATTAATGCGATTGTCTGGCTTTTTATCACACTAATAATCAGTGAAACAACAACGGATACTATCAGTATTTTTAGATACCTATATTTATCACCTGTTTTTTCTCTTAACTTCAAATAAACTTTACATATCAACACTATCCCTAGTATATGTAAAATATCAGTAATGACTTTACAAAGTATACTCATTATTCCTCCCAGATTGTAAAATATAATATATAATTATAGCATATTTTAGCAATCTGGGAAATTTATGGTTATTTGCTTAAAACCAACTAAAAAACCACTTATACCATCTTCCAAACAAAGGTAAATCCTTTCCGTATATACTTTTGTATTGCCCGGACAACTGATAGGATACCTTTTTTATTTTTTCTGTAAATAGTTTTTGCACCAACGTTGATTTTTTTTACATAAACGTTTGATAAGTTCATTATATCTTCTTCAATTTTTTCTTTCTCCGCTCTTGCAGCCACTTTTCCTTCCAGTAACTCATCCATTTCTTTCATAGTTACATCAAACAACTCTGCATCAAATTCTTTACCGTAAATATCCGTAAGTTCGACTCTTGCCTGCTTATTCATCTCTGATCTGATTTTATAACGTTCTTCTGAAACTTTTTCTGTATCCTCCGGCTCAACTTTATCCTTTGCAATATCATATTCCAGATATGCAATAGCCTGATTCCTTTCAATCTTATCTGCCATCTTTTCCAGTCTTGATATTACATTGCCATACCGCTCTTTATTTTCGATACATTCTTCCATTTCATACATGGAATACATCTTATAAAATTGTGGCAAATCCCTTAACTGTCTGTCTATCTGATAAAGCTCCATCTGAACTTCTCTTAACGCTTCCCCTGCCTGTTCCTTGCGTTTTTTCTTTTTCTTTCTGGCATTAACCACCGTTTCATAGGAACGCTTTTCTTCGTTTAATCGTTCTCTCTTTCTAATCAGGTCGTATGCTCTTTTAATAACATCCATATCCTTTGGGACAAATTTTCGGAACTGTTCAATCTTTTTATCATTATCCTTTTCTGAATACACAATGCACAAAAGATTTTTTCTTAACTGTTCCAGATTTCTTGCAACTTTGATGACTTTATCCTTAACACTTTGTGCCAACTGCTTTGCTTCTTCCTTGAGTTTTAAAATCTCTTCATTGCAGAACCGAATCATCTTATTAACCATTTTGATGTGTCTGTTGGCTTCCCCTCTGTCAGTTTTAATGTTCCTTTTCTCCATCTGGGATGTCACAGTTCCCAAATGCTTTGTCGGTAAAATTTCAAGTCCCTGCCGTTCATAAGAACGGTGGTCTATCCTCTCATCATGTCCTGACTTTTCAAGATATTTGTTACACAACTCCTCCCAGCTCATCCTCCATTTTTCAACGTTCCCCCTGTCATTCCAGTCCGTTGTCGGAACGGATTTGCATTTATACTGACGTTTCTTTTTGTCATAAATTTTCTCTCCATTCTCATCAATAATGTATTCTTTTTTCTGCTTACTTCCCCAACTTCTATCTTCATTAAACGGTCGGACTGTAAGCATGATATGAGCATGGGGATTACCGTCACCCTTATCATGAAAACAGATATTTGCAATCATTCCCTTGTCTACAAAGTTGCTATTGCAGAACTCATTTACAAGATTATACCCTTCCCTGAATTTCAGTTCTTTTGGTATCGAAACCTCTATTTCTCTTGCAAGTTGTGCGTTTTTTGCTTTTTCAACTTTTTCAACGGCATCCCACAATCGGGAACGGTTATAATATTGAATTGGAGCATTCCTTGGTAATAAAATCTCTGTCATCACTACACCACGTTTTTTTGTGTAATCGTGAGTGATGCCATCGTAGTCACTGGTCATTTTTTCACCGCTTCTGTATGCAGCGGCTGCAACGGCAGATTTTCCTTTTCCTCTGGAAATCATCTTTACGGATAAATGGAAAATCGCCATCTGTTTCTCCCTCCTCTGTAATTTTTATTTCCGCGAGCAATGAGCCAAGTGGACATGCACTACTTCTCACTTCACGGCATTCGCCTTGAATGATTTACTTTAATGAGTCACATACAGCTCTATTACGCTTCGCTTCATTTCGCTGATGCGGCATTCGCCGCATCAAAATAAGAGAGCAGACTTTTCTCGGAATACAAGTATTCCTCTCTAAGTCTGCTCTCTTATTTATATGTGACTCATTGCTAACGCACAAAAAAAGTACCACCCCAGGCAATTTAATGTCCGAAACGGTACCCGCAAATGCGCCTCCAGGGGCTCGAACCCTGCACACCCTGATTAAGAGTCAGGTGCTCTACCAAATGAGCTAGAGGCGCGAATTTGTCTTCTCTTTTATTAGCGACAATGGTTATTATATTACGTAGTTCTAAAAAATGCAACAACTTTTTTACATTTTTTTAAAAAGTTTTTATTATTTTTTATTTTTTGCATCTATATTATTATTTTTTGCTTGTTATAATTTTCTTTTATACTTATACTTATTAGTATATATTCTTACCATTTAGGAGATTTTGTATGAGTGAAAATAAAAATAAATTTGAAGGAAATAGCAGATATTTTACTATCTGTATTTACAGTATTATAACAGTTCTTATTATCGCCATTATTGTGAGAGCTGTTTTCTTCTGGGAATCCACATCTGAAACCCTTAACAGACTGTTGTCTTCCCTTTCACCATTTTTTATAGGTATTTTAATTGCTTTTCTTATTAATCCGCTTGTTTCGTGGATGAGAAAGACTGTTTTCAAGAAGTGGCTACATATTAGAAATGATGCCCTAAACAGAATGTTGGCGATTCTGTTTTCCTACCTATTAGTAATATCTGTTCTTACTGTTGGATTAATTTATTTAATTCCTGAAATTATTGACAGTCTGAACCAGTTGCTTAATCAAATGCCGGAATGGGGTAATTCCATAATGGATTTCGTTAATAATCTGTCGAAACGTTATCCTGATATTGATTTTAAATATTTACAGAAAACCATTACTAATGCGGATTCTTCTCTGCAGGATATTATAAGTAAATTAATTTCCGGTATCACTACAACTATTTTAGTTACCGGTGTTTCTGTTATAAAGTTTGTATTTAACCTTATTGTTGCCATTATTGTTTCCTGCTATCTTATTATTGATAAAAAAATGCAGGCTCGTGGTACTAAAAGAGTTATTTACGCAGTTTTTAAGAAGGAACGTGCTGACAAAATCTGGAATGTTGGAAAAAATTCTATTCGCATTTTCAGCAATTTCTTTGACGGAAAAATGATTGACTCCCTTATTATGGGAATCCTTTGCTTTATCTGTATGATGATTATTAACTTCTTCGGTGTTAAGGGATTTGCCGAATGTTCACTGTTAATAAGTATTATTGTGTGTGTTACTAATATGATTCCTTACTTTGGACCATTTTTAGGCGGTATTCCAAGTGTGTTGTTACTTTGTATTTATTCTCCGAAAAGCGGTCTGGTGTTTGCCATATTAATTATCATTCTCCAACAGCTTGATGGAAATCTTATTGGACCAAAGATTCTTGGAGACTCTACAGGTCTTAGACCCTTGTGGATTATTTTTGCCATTACTGTAGGCGGATGGGCTGCAGGAGTTATCGGAATGCTTCTTGGAGTTCCTTGTGTTGCCGTTATTACAGGTCTTACAGAAGACTACGTAAATAAACGTTTAGATGAAAAGGGCATTGACATGCCTATTCTGAAAAATGAAAAGGTCAGAAAATCAAAACCTAAAATTAGAAAAAAAGGTAAATCTAAATAATCATTAATATAGAAGAAAGGTGTAACAGACATTCATTCAATATTGTCTGTTACACCTTTTTTCTATCTCTTTGCTATTAATTTGTGAATTGGATTTCCCATGGCTGAAAATTTTCTTTCGTATTCAGTCATTACATTGCCCTTTACTAATTCCTCGTCATTATGCAAGTCCCATGTCTGGGCAACCAGTTCCCAACCTGCCTCGGGAACCTGCTCCAGGGAAAACTGAAAAAGTAAGTCGTTATCCGTTTTAAATTCAACAATGCCGTCTTTTTTCAAAATCACATCATATCTTTCAAAAAACTGTTTTGACGTAAGACGTCTTTTGGCATGACGGTCTTTTGGCCATGGATCTGAAAAATTAAGATATATTCTGTCTATCTCTCCCTTTTCAAAAACATCGCATATATACTCAGCTTCCATTCTTATAAATCTGAGATTGGGCACTTCTAAGTCTTCACACTTTTCTATTGCCCTGATAAGTACACTTGAATACTTTTCTATTCCTATATAATTAATGTCAGGATTCTCCTGTGCTAATGTGGTAATGAATTTTCCCTTGCCCATTCCTATTTCTATTCTAATGGGATTATCATTTCCAAATTCCTTATTCCACTGTCCTTTTAATAATGTAGGTTCATTTATAGCCATCTTATTTTCTGCAATTGCCTCCCTTGAACCCGGTACATTACGAAGTCGCATATTTTCTCTCCTTTTCGTAATTTTTCTCATTTTTATTTTTGTGTCGTAAAGCCATATAAATTTTAATTACTTTTGACGTTTTTTTCAAGTTTTTTATTGCATTTTTTGTAAAAAGTGTTAAAGTATTACACGAGTACCAATGAGGGTACAGATAGATTTTTTTACCTCATGGTTGTTCGTCCTGGTAAGAACATACCAGGGCTTTTTGTCTATTTATAACAATTTTTTTGCATATATTATTTATTGTAATAATAAAGGAGGCTTTTATGAGTCAGGATATTAACAGCATCATTGACCAGTTAGCAGAAATTGATTCTGCTTCTGCCAAAATCATGAAGCAAACACAAGACGAAAAGAATAAATATGCTGAATATATTAGTCACCAGAAGCAGGATTTCGACGCTGACTTAGAAAAGCAGGTTGACTCTGCAGTGGCTGATTATGAAAAGCAGATAGAAATAGAAAGTAAAAAAGAAATTGAAAATTGCAGAGCCGACTGTGATAAAGCAATTTCACAGTTTGAAGATTATTATAAAAAAAACGGCGAGTCTCTCGCTGAAGACATCTTTAACAATATAATAAAGGAGTAGTCCTATGCTGAACGGAAGACTTACCGCTTATAGTGGTATGACTACCAAAATCAGGGCAATGAAAAAAAGGCTGATTTCTCCTGAACAATACGAAGAAATCACTAATATTACTACTGTTCCGGATTTGATTAACTATTTACAGACTTTTCCGGCATATGCAGATGTACTATCAAACCTTGATGCGAATCAGGCACACCGTGGTGAGGTAGAAAGCAGAATGACATTTTCCACATATCGTGACTTTTCGAAAATATACCATTTCGCCGGCACCTCCCAAAGACGCTATTTAAAGTTTTATTTTATGAAATATGAAATAGCTACACTTAAAGCCTGTATGCGGAATATTATGGATAGCCGTAGTAAGACAATACCTGTTCTGGTAGACAAACATTTTAAGCAGCATACAAAATTAAATATTGATAATTTGATTGTTTCATCTTCAATGGAAGATTTCATTAATAATCTTGCAGGTTCGGTATACGAGAAGCCTATGCGAAAGGTTATGGAACTTGAAAATCCTGTGCTTTTTGACTTTGAAATGTCATTGGATTTGTTTTTCTTTAGTTATATTTGGAATCATCAGGATTTATTTGTACCTAAGGGAGAAGAAAAATATTTTGTGGATTCAATTGGTTCACAGGCAGATTTATTAAATCTTATGTGGATATTCAGATGTAAGAATTATTATTCCGTTTCTGAATCACAAATTTATTCCTTCCTTATTCCTATATATTATAATCTTGACAGGAATACAATTAAGGCTTTTGTTGAAGCCCCAAACAATGATGAATTTTTCAAATTGCTTAATTCATGTTATTACGGTCGTGTTTACGGTTTTAATTATGTAGACGACATGGAGACACAATTTGGTGGTATTTTAAATACTATATATATGGAAGATTTTAAAGAATCTCCTTACTCTTTAGCTTGTATTAATGCTTATTTACATCTAAAGGGACTTGAAGTAGCCAAGGTTGTTACCGCAATGGAATGTATACGTTATGGTTATAAACCTGATGCTATTGCGCATTATATTAATCGAAAGAAGGGGGTATTGTAATGATTGAGAAGATGAGTTTTGTTACACTTGCCGGTCCGAAAACTCAGATTGACCACTTAGTTAACAACTACTTAAGCAAACATGACATACATCTTGAAAATGCCCTGACGGAATTTAGTTCAAGTGAACAGTTTACTACTTTTTCAGAAGAAAACCCATTTAAGGCTGCTCTTAATAAGAGCCATGATCTGTTAATGTTAGTTAAGAATCCTGAAAAAGCTGAAATCACCGACATTAACGTAGCTGATGCTGAAAAATTTCTAAACAAAATCGATGATGATCTGGCAGATGTCCGTGATAAAATTTCTAAATTAAATGAGAAAAAACAGGCACTGGATACTGATTATGCTATATTGGCACCTTTTAAAACATTGAATTACACACTTAAACGTATTTATGATATGGAATTTTTTAAATACAGATTTGGTAAAATTCCAAGTGCCAATTTTGATAAGTTTGAAACATATTTAGATCCGGATATTGATGCTATTTTTGTTTCAACACTTACTGATTCAGAATATGTATATGGCGTTTTCTTCGCCCCTATAGATTATTTTGAAGATGTTGAAAAAGATTTTAATAACATTCACTTTGACGAAATACAGATTCCAAAGAAATACACTGGATTTCCTAATGATGAATGTGTTGAAATCTTTAGAAAGAAAGATGATATATATAATCAGATAGATGTTCTTAATAAAGAAATTGACGACATTATAGAAAAAAATAAAAACAAACTTGTTTCTTCCATAAGAAGAATTGAAACTGCATACAGCAACTTTGACGTTAGAAAATATGCGGCAGTTACAAGGGACTCGGGAATTACGTTTCAGGTTCTTTGCGGTTGGATGACTACAAAGGAAGCTAAAATGCTTCAAAAGGAAACGGATAATGATGTAAATGTTGTCTGCATAATAACCAATGATGTAGATGACCACAAGTCAAAACCACCAACAAAACTTAAAAACTTTAAGCTGATAAAACCATTTGAAATGTTTGTCAGAATGTACGGACTTCCGGCATATAACGAGTTTGACCCTACTTTATTTTTAACAATTACCTATTCCATTATTTTTGGTATTATGTTTGGTGATTTAGGTCAGGGACTTTGTCTTGTAATCGGTGGGGCTATTTTCTATAAACTAAAGAAATCTGATTTAGGCGGTGTTATCTGCACTGCAGGTGTTTTTTCCTGTATTTTCGGAGCATTGTTTGGAAGTTTCTTCGGATTTGAGTTTAAATCTCTTATAAGTCCGCTGAATTCCAAAATAACCCTTCCGTTTTTAGGAGAGATAAATATTGTTCTAGTTGCAGCATTTTTGTTTGGATCATTTATTATCCTGACAACCATGATACTGAACATTGCCAATGCCATAAGACAGAAAAATCTTGGAAAAGCACTGTTTGGCCCAAATGCCGTAACAGGATTTATATTTTACGCAAGCGTTATTGCAGTAATACTTTTATATATGACGGGCAGACCGTTACCGGGAACTATCCTGTTAATAGTAATGTTTGTTCTTCCACTTATACTTATATTCCTGGAAGAACCGTTGAAAAATATTCTGCAAAAGAAAAAGCCAATTGAAGAATCCACCGGTATATTTGCCGCTACTGCATTTTTTGAATTGTTTGATTATTTAATTACTTACCTTTCAAATGCATTATCATTTCTACGTATTGGCGTTTTTGCCATCAGCCATGCAGCCATGATGGAGGTTGTAATGACATTGGCAGGTGCAGAAAACGGTGGTATTCCTAATATATTAGTGGTAATAATTGGAAACATTATAGTTCTTGCCATGGAAGGACTTGTTGTAGGAATTCAAGTACTTCGTTTGGAATATTACGAAATCTTTGGACGTTTCTACGAGGGAAGCGGAAGAGAGTTCGTTCCATATAGAGATAAAAAACAAAATTAATTTAATTAGTTTATTTTAAACATCAGGAGGGATTTAATATGTTTATTAATGTTTTATTTTTAGTAGCTTTAGTACTTACAATAGTACTTCCGGTAATTATTTATTTTGTTGGAGAACAGAGTAAAGGTCGTTTCAAAAGAACAGTCATTACAAACTGTGCTTCATTCTTTATAGTTTTCCTTTTTGCAACTGTTTTCCTTTTCACAAACACTGCAAATGCTAAAGTTGCTGCTGATGCTACTATTTCAAGTGGTATAGGTCTTATTGCCGCAGGTCTTGCTATTGGTCTTTCATGTATCGGTAGTGGTTATGCCGTTGCAAGTTCAGCAAGTGCTGCTCTTGGTGCATTAAGTGAAGATTCAAGTGTTTTCGGTAAAGCCCTTATTTTCGTAGCCCTTGCAGAAGGTATTGCTCTTTGGGGATTTATCGTTGCATTCCTTATTCTTACACACGTTGCATAAATTAATTTCCCCGGTCGGAGGCTTATATGAAGATGTTTTTAATTAGTGACAATGTGGATACTTTAACAGGTATGCGCCTTGCCGGCGTAGAAGGTGAAATTGCCCACGGTCACAAGGAAGCAAAAGAGGCAGTTGAAAAGATTCTTGAAGATAAAGATCTGGGTATACTGCTTATTACTGAGAAATTAAGTTCCGAAATACCGGAACTTGTAGATGATATAAAGTTAAACCGTAAAAGACCACTTCTGGTAGAAATACCTGACCGTCACGGTTCCGGAAGAACTCCTAACTTTATAACAAACTACATTAACGAAGCAATCGGAATCAAGATTTAGAAAGGATATAGGGCAATGACAATAGAAGAAAAAATGGAGCATTTCAGGAGCATTTCTCTTGAGAGTGCCAACACCAAAAGTTCTGAATCTTTAAGTAACTACAAAAAATCTCTTGATGACGAACTTGAAATTCATAAAGAAACTGCAAAACAGTTGTCAGAAGAGTCAAAACGTGCCCGCCTTAATCAGGTAAGAGCTAATTCAAAAAAAACTTTGGCGTCAGCACAGATGAACATAAAAAAAGACCTTACTAACAAACAGTCTGAAATTAAAGTTAAAATATTTGAACTTGTAAGGGAAAAAATTGCCGCATATAGAAAGACACCTGAATATATTGAGTTTTTAAAAAATCAGATTTCTTCTGTTATAAAAGATTATGGTAACTCGGACATCACAGTGTATATTGATAGTGAAGACGAGCCACTTTTAGATGATTTACAAAAATCATTCAAATGCAATATTCAGGTATACAATAAAGAATTTCTTGGAGGAACAAGAACTATCGTTCCTGAAAAAAATATTCTTATTGATAACTCATTTAAAACCCGTCTTATTGACGAGCAGGAAAAATTTGCAATTACATTGTAGGAGGCAATCAATTGGAAAAAACAGGTATAATTTATGGAATTAACGGACCTGTAGTCTATATTAAAGGGAAAACCGACTTCAAAATGGGAGAAATGGTTTACGTTAGCTCTGAGAGGTTAGTCGGCGAGGTAATTGGACTGACTTCTGAGATGACTACAATTCAGGTTTATGAAGAAACAAGCGGTCTAAAGCCCGGCGAATTGGTATATGGTACTGACAGTGCTATTTTTGTTACCTTAGCTCCGGGAATACTTAATAATATCTTTGATGGTATTGAAAGACCTCTTAGCGAAATAGAAAAGCAGTCAGGTGCATTTATTTCCCGTGGTGTTAATGTTAACTCTCTTGATATCAACAAAAAGTGGGATGTACATGTTACCGTAAGTGTAGGGGAATATATTTCCGGTGGCACTATTATTGCCGAGACTCAGGAAACCCGCGCAATTGTCCACAAATCAATGGTTCCTCCATACATAAAAGGAACTGTTATAGATGTGGCTGAAGATGGCGAATACACAATTAACGATACAATTGTTACTATACGAAAAGATGATGGTTCTACCCTTGATTTAACCCTTACTCAAAAGTGGCCTATCAGAGAACCACGTCCTATAACCAAAAGATACGGAACTACTGCACCTCTTGTTACAGGTCAGAGAATTATGGATACTCTTTTCCCTCTCGCAAAAGGTGGAACTGCTGCAATCCCAGGTGGTTTTGGTACCGGAAAAACAATGAACCAGCATCAGATTGCTAAATGGGCAGATGCCGATATTATTATTTATATTGGATGTGGAGAACGTGGAAACGAAATGACTCAGGTTCTTGATGAATTTTCTGAATTAATTGATCCCAAGTCAGGTAATCCACTTATGGACAGAACAACGCTTATTGCAAACACAAGTAATATGCCTGTTGCAGCCCGTGAGGCTTCCATTTATACAGGCATTACTCTTGCAGAATATTATAGAGATATGGGATATCATGTTGCCATTATGGCTGACTCAACCTCCCGTTGGGCTGAAGCCTTAAGGGAACTTTCAGGACGACTTGAAGAAATGCCGGCAGAAGAAGGTTTCCCTGCATATCTTGCCAGCCGTCTTTCAGCTTTTTATGAAAGAGCCGGTTATATGGAAAATCTTAATGGAACTGAAGGTTCAATTTCAATTATCGGTGCCGTATCACCTCAGGGTGGTGACTTCTCAGAACCGGTTACTCAGAATACAAAACGTTTTGTTCGCTGTTTCTGGGGACTTGATAAATCATTAGCTTATGCCAGACATTTCCCTGCAATTCATTGGCTTACAAGTTATAGTGAATATGTAGATGAACTTGCTAACTGGTATAACACAAACGTGGGACCTGATTTTATGTCCTGCAGGGCACAGATACTTTCACTGTTAAATCAGGAAAGTTCATTAATGGAAATTGTAAAACTTATCGGTAGCGACGTTTTACCTGATGATCAGAAGCTTACTCTTGAAATCGCCAGAGTTATAAGACTTGGTTTCCTTCAGCAAAATGCTTTTCACGATCAGGACACATGTGTTCCATTGAAAAAACAGTTATTAATGATGAAAACAATACTTTATCTTTATGAAAAATCTTCAAAACTTATTGCCATTGGACTTCCAATGTCCGTTTTGAAGGAAAGTGATATATTTGAAAGAATTATATCTATAAAATACGATGTACCAAATGATAAACTTAGTATGTTTGATGACTATAAAGTTGCCATTGATGATTTCTATACTGAAACAATGGCTGAACACGCATAAGGAGGTGCCACATGGCTATTGAATATTTAGGATTAAGCGAAATAAACGGCCCTTTGGTTGCTCTTGAAGGTGTAAAAGATGCCGCTTTTGACGAAATTGTTGAATTCAAAATTAACGATGGTGAGGAAAAGCGACTGGGTCGTATTATTGAAATATATGAAGACAAAGCTATTATTCAGGTATTTGAAGGTTCTGAAGGAATGTCTCTTACAAATACTCATACAAAATTAACAGGGCATCCTATGGAAGTATCACTGTCAACAGATATTTTGGGTCGTACTTTTAATGGTATAGGAAAGCCAATCGACGGTCTTGCTCCTGTTAACGGTGAAAAGAGAGATGTAAACGGTATGCCATTAAATCCGGTTAGCCGTGAATATCCGCGAAACTATATTAGAACCGGTATCTCCGCCATTGACGGTCTTACTACTCTTATTCGTGGCCAGAAGCTTCCTATTTTCTCCGGAAACGGTCTGCCGCATGACCAATTAGCTGCACAGTTAGTTAATCAGGCTTCCCTTGGAGATGACAATGACGAAAAATTTGCCATTGTATTTGCTGCCATGGGTGTTAAAAACGACGTTGCCGATTTCTTTAAGAGATCATTTGAAGAGTCAGGTGCCTTAGAACATACGGTTATGTTTCTTAACATGGCAAATGACCCTGTTGTTGAACGTCTTATAACACCAAAGGTTGCTCTTACGGTTGCAGAATATCTGGCATTTGAAAAGGATATGCATATTCTTGTTATTTTAACAGATATGACAACATATGCAGAAGCAATGCGTGAAGTTTCCTCTTCTAAAGGTGAAATTCCTTCAAGAAAGGGTTATCCGGGATATTTATACAGCGAGCTTGCTACAATATACGAACGTGCGGGAATTGTAAGGGGAAGAAAAGGTTCAGTAACACAGATTCCTATTCTTACAATGCCTAATGATGATATTACTCATCCTATACCTGACCTTACAGGGTATATTACTGAAGGACAGATTACACTTGACCGTTCACTTCATGGTCAGGGAATTTATCCGCCAATTAATGTGCTTCCATCATTATCCCGTCTTATGAAGGATGGTATTGGTGAAGGATTTACAAGAGAGGATCATCAGGACGTTGCAAACCAGTTATTCTCCGCCTACGCAAAGGTTGGAGATGCAAGAGCCCTTGCTTCTGTAATCGGTGAAGATGAACTTTCACCAACTGATAAGAAATACCTCGAATTTGGTAAGGCTTTTGAAACAGAATTCGTAGGTCAGGGACTTGGTGTAAACAGAAATATTGTAGAAACTCTTAATTTAGGTTGGAAGCTGTTACACATACTTCCAAAGAAAGAATTAGACAGAATAGATACAAAGATTCTAGAAAAATATTACGACGCTTTTGAAGAATAATAGACGTAAATTAATAGGAGTTTATTATGAATTTAAACACAGTACCTACTAAAGGTAATTTAATGGCCGCAAAAAGTTCTCTTGCTCTCGCCCGTCAGGGATTTGACCTGATGGATAAGAAAAGAAACATTCTGGTCCGTGAAATCATGGACCTTAATGAAAAGGCAAAGGACATTCAGTCTGAAATTGACAGCACCTTTACCGAAGCTTATGCAGCTCTTGAAAAAGCTAATATTGAATTGGGAATAAGTAATGTTGAAACCTTCGCCTTCAATGTAATACCGGAAAATGATATTCATATAAAGACACGAAGCGTTATGGGTACGGAAATTCCCCTTGTTAAACACATTGACGAGGTTAGAAATCCCGTATATTCATTTTATGGCACAACAGAATCCCTGGATCATGCTAAATCATGTTTCGAAAAAGTTAAAGACCTTACTATAAGGTTATCTATGATTGAAAATGCTGCGTACAGACTTGCTTACAACATAAAGAAAACTCAAAAGCGTGCCAATGCATTAAAGAATATAACTATTCCAAATTATGAAGCTCTTGTTAAAACTATTGACAATGCTCTGGAAGAAAAGGAAAGAGAAGAATTTACAAGATTAAAGGTTATTAAATCCAGAGTCAGTTAAAGTATATTAATGTCGCAATATTAGAAATATTATTACATATTTTTCAATGTTGCGACATCTCCATTATGTGGCATTTTTAGGTAAGTATTGATTTTCACAACCATTATGTGTTAAATTATATATGAAAAAACGAAAAAAAAAAAAGAGGCTATAAATGAAAAAGATAATATCTTACTATTTAACAGTAATAATGCTTGTTCTTATGTTTGGACAGGCCTTTGTGATAAATTCAACAACAACATATGCAAAAACAAACAGCTGGCCTACGGCTCCTGACTTAGTTGGTGAAACTGCTATTCTCATAGAACCAAACAGTGGAACTATTCTTTATGAAAAGAACAGTCACAAAAAAATGTACCCTGCCAGCATTACAAAAATCATGACTGCACTTCTTACTATTGAGAATTGCAAAATGAATGAAAAAGTTGTTTATTCTAAACAAAACATTAACAGCATACAGCCCGGTGATGCAAACATAGGATGTCAGATTGGTGAGGAAATGACAGTAAAGGATTGTCTTTACGCTCTTATGCTTTCATCTGCAAACGAAACTGCCAGAGCATTAGCTGAACATATTTCAGGATCATGCGATGCCTTTGCACAGCTTATGAATGAACGTGCAAAGCAGGCGGGTGCAAAAGACACTCACTTTGCAAATCCTAACGGACTACATGACCCTAATCATTACGTTACTGCTTATGACATGGCAATGATAATGAAGGCTGCAATTAAGTATCCTGTTTTTCTTGATATTATACACACTACAGAATATACTTTACCAAAAAATAATAAAAGAAAAACTCCTTATCCTTCCTATCAGCGCCACAAAATGATATATTCTACAAGTGAATATTACGACCCTGACGTTGTCGGTGGAAAAACCGGTTATACTGATCAGGCAGGTAAGACTCTTGTTACTTATGCTAAACGTGGAGATTTGGATTTAATTAGTGTTGTTATGAAATCCAAAGATGAGCAGACTATTTTTACTGATACAAGGAAACTTTTAGATTATGGTTTTAACAATTTTCAGTATGTTAACGTTTCAAAAAACGATACGAGATTTGACAGTGACACTGATACACTGCTAAAATCTCCATTTTCTACTGATATTGCTAATATAGTTATTGACAGTTCAGCAAGTATTCTTGTTCCAAAGAATACAAAAGTTTCAGATTTAGACACTACAGTTACTTTCAAATCAGAGGGCGATTCTTTTGCAAGAATCACTTACAAATATGGTGACAAAGTTCTTGGAGCAGCTAAAATTAAATATTTAACTTCTGAGTCTAAAAATAAAGAAAACACTGAATCTTCAACAACAGTAACTACCACTACAAACAATGTTAAGGAAACAGTGGCTTCACAAAAGCAGAGTACTACTAAAGTTAATAAGAAAACTTCAAAATCCGACAATACTAACAGCAATTTGGAGTTAATATTGCCAATTTTGATAATTATAATAATTATAGTTGTTATTATTTTTATCTTTGCAATGCAAAGAAGGAAAATAAATCGTGTAAGGGCGATGAAGAGAAATCGTAACCGCTAAATAATTTTTAAGGAGGTATTAATATGAATTGGGTTGCACCTATCAAGGATGAAGAAACTTTAAAACGTTTTGGGGAAACATTAAAAGAAGTAGACTACAAATATTACATTATGTTTGAACTTGGAGTTGGAACAGGTCTTCAGCTGCAGGATATACTCTCTTTTAAAAATAAGGACGTTACAGACAAAAAAGAAATTACTGTTGAAATAGGGACAAAGAACATCAAAAATACTTTCAAAATTTCTGATGACCTTCAAAAAATCATTCATGATTTTACGGAAGGAAAGGATCCTGATGCTTATTTAATTTATGGACATCAGGGTAAAGAAAAAGAGAAACCGGTTTCAAGAGAACAGGCTTACAGAGTACTTCGTGCTGCCGGTCACAAAATCGGCTTAAGTTCTATTGGAGCTCAGACAATGAGAAAGACATTTGCATGGAAATACTATAAAGAAACAGGAGATATCTACTATCTTCAGAATCTGTTTAACCATGCATCACCTTCAATTACTTATCGTTTTATTGGAGAAAAGCCAAACATGGAAGTAGTATTAAAGAAGATGACTCCTCAAGAAAATGAGCGTAGCCGTTATCTTTTATACTTAAATGGAAGTGGAAAGAAGAGACTTAACTCAATTATTAAGACACTTACAGACATTAGAGATAATTTTGACAGTCCTGCCAATAATGATGCTTTCTATGGTAAAGTTGACTGTTTGTTGGAAGAACTTGATTCTCTTATGACTAATTATAAAGAAACAAAATAATTTTATTGTTTTGTTACAGAAAAAGAGCTACAAATCAACTTAAAGATTTGTAGCTCTTTTTTACTAATCGTCGTCTTCCTCTTCTTCCCATATTTCATCTACAACGATTTCTTTTTCAAGAGACCTCTGTCTTCTCTCACGTCTCTTTTCCCTAATATTTTCCTGTTTTTCGTATATGCCATTTGCTCCTTCTTCGTCTGTGGATTTCATAATTTTTATGGCATAGAAACTGTCTTCTTCTAATTTTTTAACTCTAATTTTCCCTCGAACATATCCATGTTCATTACATTTTCCCAAACAATAATATGTTTTTCCACTGTCAGAAAACCAATCTATCAACACATCAAGAGGTTTATCACATTTATTGCATTTAAGGGATCTTACTTCCTCTTCTTCAAATAAATCTTCTTTACTTAAAAATTCCCTTGTAACCAATTTTGTATATTGATCAAACCTAACGAATATTTCTTCCTCTTTTATTCTTGGTGGATAAAAAGTATCAATAGAAAGTCTGTCCTTATACTTCTCATAGTCCATCGTCTGCATGACTCTTGCAGTATAGTAGGCATCACTTAATGCTCTGTGAAAACCTTTATCCTCTTCTATGTTCAAAAACTCAACAGCACTTGTTAAGGTTCTTTTCATATGACCATCATCATATCTTAAACTAAACATTTTCTGTAAATCCACATAGAACAACGGAAAATCTAAAATACGCTCCAGCTTGTAATGACGCATATTCTTCTGAAGCTCTGTTAAATCCATGGAACCCCATGTACAAAACATGTAATCATCACCACACCAGTCAAGAAACTCTACTATTGCACGTTTAAAATCTTTACCGTGACTCAACTCCTCATTTGTAAAATGAGTAATCTCCTGTATTTTGTAATGAAGTTTCTTATATACTCTTGGATGAATAACCTGTTGGTATGAATCCAGAATTTCTCTGTTTTCACTTACCCTAACAGCACCAATTTCTATAATCTCAAATGGCATATCATGATGATAATTACTTTTTCCGTAAGGATTTTGATTCCACTCTAAATCCATTACTATATAATCCATCTTATTTCTCCATATTTATTTTTAAATGTTCCCTGTAGGAATCGAACCTACAATTGAGCCTTAGGAGGGCCCCGTTATATCCATTTAACTAAGGGAACAGTTTGCGGCACCTGCCGCAATTTATAATATAAAATATATTATTTTACTTCAATTTTTTCCATTCCACCCATATATGGTCTTAATACTTCAGGAATAGTTACGCTTCCATCTGCATTAAGGTTATTCTCTAAGAATGCAATAAGCATACGAGGTGGTGCAACTACTGTATTGTTAAGAGTATGAGCAAAGTAGTTACCGTCTTTTCCCTTTATTCTAATTGAAAGTCTTCTTGCCTGAGCATCTCCTAAGTTAGAGCAACTACCAACTTCAAAGTATTTCTTCTGTCTTGGTGACCATGCTTCAACGTCAACAGATTTAACCTTAAGATCTGCCAAATCTCCTGAACAACATTCCAATGTACGAACAGGAATATCAAGACTTCTAAATAAATCTACAGTATTCTTCCAAAGTTTGTCATACCATGCCATGCTGTCTTCCGGCTTACATATAACAATCATTTCCTGCTTTTCAAACTGATGTATTCTGTATACTCCTCTTTCCTCAATTCCATGAGCACCTTTTTCTTTACGGAAGCAAGGTGAATAACTTGTAAGTGTATAAGGAAGTTCATCCTCTTTAATATGTGTTCCAATAAATTTACCAATCATGGAATGCTCACTTGTACCGATTAAGTAAAGGTCCTCACCTTCAATCTTATACATCATCTGATCCATTTCATCAAAACTCATAACACCTGTTACAACATTGCTTCTAATCATAAATGGAGGAACGCAATATGTGAACCCTCTATCAATCATAAAATCTCTTGCATATGAAATAACTGCTGAATGAAGTCTTGCAATATCTCCCATAAGATAATAGAAACCATTACCTGCAACATTTCTTGCTGCATCTAAATCTATTCCATTGAATTTTTCCATAATATCTGTATGATATGGAACTTCAAAATCAGGAACAACCGGCTCTCCAAATCTTTCAACCTCAACATTTTCACTATCATCTTTTCCAATAGGAACTGATGGATCGATAATATTTGGAATAATCATCATTCTCTTTTTAATTTCTTCTGCTGTTCTCTTTTCCTCAGCTGTAAGCTCATCAATTCTTGCATTTCCTGCAGCTACTTTAGCCTTTACTTCTTCAGCTTCATCTTTCTTTCCGTCCTTCATAAGTCCGCCAATTAACTTTGACAAACTGTTCTTTTCTGCACGAAGAGATTCAACCTCTTTTTTTATTTTACGGTTTTCCTGATCTAACTCAATTACTTCATCAACAAGAGGAAGCTTATGATCCTGGAATTTATTTCTTATATTTTGTTTTACAACCTCAGGGTTGTCTCTGACAAATTTAATATCTAACATTTCTTTTCTCCCTTTGCATAAAGATTTTTACTTTTACACGATGTTTCAATTATACCCCCTACACCTTATTTTTTCAAGGATTGTAGCAAACATTATGGAAATGTGTTATACTATTTTTTGTCGAAAAATATATTATACCAATTTTTAAGGGGATGTTCTTATGAATTTAGAATTAATCAACAAAAGACGAAATAACGAGATATGTTCTGATGGTGTAAATACCTTCAAAATTTTTAATAAAGATTATGATAAAAGGCTTGTATTCCTTGAGTCATTTATTACTGCAGAAGTTGAAGCTGACGGTGTAAATGTCCCATCGATTGAAGAAGTCACAAAAATTGATGGAAAGTGGGCTTTTAAATCTGATATTATTAAGGGAAAAACTCTTTTTGACCTAATTAAAGAAAGTCCTAAGGATGTTGATAAATATTTAGATAAAATGGTTGAGATTCATACTTCAATTCACAAGCACAAATGTCCTAAACTTCCTATACAGAAGGAGAAACTTACAGACTACATTAATGCCTCTGAACTGGATGAAGGTATGAAAATTGATCTATTAGACATGCTCAACACATGCCCTAAGCATAGAAAACTAGTACACGGTAACTTCACACCACATAACGTTGTTATAACTGATAATGGTTATTACATTACTGACTGGAATCATGCCACACAAGGCAGTGCCAGTGCAGATGTTGCCCGTACATACATTTGGATGTTAATGAACATGCCTGATTACGCTGATGTTTACTTAAAGAAGTTCTGCGACTCAACAAACACAGCATCTAAATATGTTCGTAACTGGATTCCTATTGTAGCCGCTGCAAGACTTGGCAAAAGAGTATCCGAAGAAGAAGGTGTATTAAAAAGTCTTATTTCAGTAGTTGAATATTAAAAAATAAATATAAAAAAAGAAGAGTGTTATTTTAAACGATAGGCAGTATTTCTAAATCTTTGTGAGCATAGTTGCAATTGCGAAGCATTGTCTGAAGTCGCGTAGCGACTGAGTTTGCGGGAGCAATTGCTAATAAACGGCGCAACAAAGATAGAAATACAACGTGTTTCAAATAACACTCTTCTTTTTTTATATTTATTTTTTAATATTTGACTACTGAAACTACACTCTTATAATTTCAACTCCTCCAGCTTTTACTGTTCCACTTAATTCTAACGTAACATCATTTATTGCTTCCTCATATGGCTCACCTTTAGGTGTTTCTACAGCTCCGGCAAAACAGTTAACACGGTTTTCCAGTTTCCAACTCTTTGGTATGTATATCTCCATACCTCCCGCTACACATTCAATTCTCATATATATTCTGTCTCCGGCAGCTACAGCTTTATCCAAATATACTCCTATACCTCCATATTTATTTATAATTTCCACACTCTTTAAATTTTGTGAGTCTATATATTTTTCAGCACCTGAAAATCTGTTCATGTGATATACATGTTCACCATCTGCATGACTTTGTTGTGCTCTGTTTGTTCCGTACTCAGTATTTTTTTTGTTTGTATTATCCTGATTTTCAAATTGATTGTAATTTGTATTGCCAAAATTTCTATGTTCCTGACTATTTGCACCATTTGAATATTTATTTTCCCAATTTTTTCTTTTACATCCTTTAAATATCATTGATGTACCTATTGATAACAAAATTGCTGCACCTATAACAGGCCACGGTGTTATTTTTTCAATGCCAAGTTCCTTATCCCATACAATAGCAAGAATGGCGATTGGGAAAAATATATTAAAACTTTCACCCTCTGCCAGCCCCTTTACAAACCATACTCCCATAAAACCGGATAATATCACATTTGTTACCATTGTTCCCTGAATAATATCCATTCCACTTAACAGCCAAAGAATTGCTATGGCTATTATTAACAATCCCCAAAATACTCCCCTTGATTTTTTCATCTTATATTCCTCATTTCCTCTATTTTACTTTTTAAAGGTTTATAATAACCTCTCGAAACAAATATATGTTTATAGGTATCCTTAAATTCTATCTTACTTGAAGCCGTCAGGTTTCTTGTAATTGCATATATTTCTTTTGAATTTACAATCGCTGATTTTGATATTCTTATAAAGTAATGTGGAAGTAATTGTTCCAGTTCATATAATTTATGCTTTGTGTTAAACATGTCATTTCTTGTATGAGCCTTAATAAATTCACCTTCTGTTTGAAAGAATATAATTTCATCTACCGGTACATAATATTCCTTTCCCTCCGAAACCAATTCCATTTTCATATTTTTGGTTGAATAACTATTTATGGCATTTTGTAACCTAAGTACTTCATCTGTAATTTCATTACATTTAATAATTATTTCATTTTCACTGCATTTTTTATCAATATCAATAGTAATCTTCATTGCAATTCCCTTTGAATATATGTTTCATACTAATATCTTATTTTATCACAATATATTTGTAAATATATTTACTCTAACAGGTAATAATTTAGGGGCAACAGGTAATAATTTAAAATATTAAAATCCCCTTAAAAGTTAAATTAAAATCTAACAATTAAGGGAATTTATATTGTTATTAAGTTTACATAACTTTATTTTAGTAATTAATTGCCTTCTCTAATGCCTTCTTTTCCTCTTCTCCAAGAGTTGCATAAGCTTCACCTTTGATTATTTCCTTTATATATGTGTAACTACTGTCACGACCGTGCATTGTGTTAAGAATAAATCCTGTGTTGTTATCATCTAACAGACAAAGCGCAAAACTTAAGTTTCCCCCCATTTCTTTAAATGCATCGTATTTTACAATTCCTAATTTGTGGAATGATGATGTTATACCATGAATTGTAGCTTCATATTTAGCTTCATTCTTTTCGTAAGCTTTTTCCAATTTATCCATTTGCTGAAAATTTTCTTCGATTGCTGCTGAAAGATTTTCCGCATTTTTTCCTTTCATAAACTTTTCGTATCTATTCATCAATCTAGATATTTTTTTGTTCTGCTTAATATGTAATATTAAGAAGATTAAAAATAAAACTAAAGTTACACCTAAAAATATATATTCTTTCATATTTTCTCCTTTTGTCTTCTACAACATATTATATAGTTTATTATACTTTTTTAAATTTGTATACTTTCAAATAATTCCAATAATCTCTCAAGTTCTTCAGGTGAATAATATTCTATTTCAATTTTTCCCTTACCATTCTTTTTATTATTAATTGAAACCTTTGTTCCTAATTTTTCTCTTAACTTATCTGATAAAGAATTATATATTGCTGCCTCGCTTGATGGAATAGGAAGTTTTGACTGTTTTGGATTCAAAATTGATTTAACCAGTTTTTCTGTTTCTCTAACACTCAAACCATTTTCTGCAATTTTTTTAGCAGCTTCCAACTGTAACTCTTCCTGCTCTAAAGAAAGTAACGCTCTTGCATGTCCCATGGAGATTTCATTATTAACCAACATATTTTGAACTTCTTCAGTTAATTTTAAAAGTCTCATTGAGTTTGCAATTGCTGTTCTTGATTTTGACACCCTTTTTGCGAGTTCATCCTGCTTTAGATGATATTCATCAATTAAACTCTTATATGCAAGAGCTTCTTCTATTGGATTTAAATCACGTCTCTGTATATTTTCTATTAAAGCAATCTCCATAACTTCCTGTGGAGAAAACTCTTTAATAATTACGGGAACTTCCTTTAATTTAGCAAGTTTTGCGGCTCTCCATCTTCTTTCACCTGCTATTATCTCGTAATAATCTTCTTTTTTCTGTACAACGATTGGTTGAATAATTCCAAATTGTTTAATTGAATCTGCTAATTCTTCCAATGCTTCTTTATCAAAATTTTTTCTAGGCTGATCTCTATTTGGTTCAATATCTGAAATTTTCATCATAGTATCAGCAGGTACCTTTACCTCTTTTACAACTTCCTTAATAACTTCCTTCACTTCAACCTTCTTTGTAGAAGCTTTTTTAGTTTTAGAAGTACCGCTATCCGGTATTAATGAATCAATTCCTTTACCTAATCCATTACGTTTTACTGCCATTATTTACCTCTTTCTATGGTTTACATAATTTTAACTATTAATTACTTCTTTTGCAAGTTTCTGATATGCTATTGAACCTGCTGATTTTTTATCATACATATGAATTGGTAATCCATAACTTGGTGCTTCAGCAAGTCTTACATTTCTTGGAATAACAGTGTCATATATCTTTAAATGAATGTTTTCTTTTACATTTGCTATTACATCAGCTGACAAGTTAGTTCTTGAATCATACATTGTAAATACTATTCCATCAATTTCCAGTTTATCATTTAATCTATCCTGAATAAGATTTATTGTATGTATCAACTGTGACAATCCTTCTAATGCATAGTATTCGCACTGTATTGGCACAATTACTGAATCTGCCGCCGTCATTGCATTTACTGTAAGTACATTTAATGATGGTGGGCAATCTATTATAATGTAATCATATAAATCCTTAATACTATCCAAAATATTTTTTAATATAAATTCTCTACCTTCCACTCCAATTAAATCAATCTCTGCACCGGATAAATTTACATTTGAAGGTAATACATTCAAATTATCAACTGCACTCTGTGTAAGACATTCAGATACAGTACATTCTTCAAGGAATAATTCATAAACTGTATTTTCTAAATTTTGCTTTATAATTCCTACACCACTTGTTGCATTTCCCTGTGGATCAATATCAACCAATAACACTTTTTTTCCCAGTTCTGCTAAACATGAGGAAAGATTTATTGATGTAGTCGTTTTTCCAACTCCACCTTTCTGATTAGCTATTGCAATAATTTTTCCCATTGTTTTTCCTTATATTAGTAAATTATTACTAATACCCTTTCTTCCTAAATATAGTCTGTTGTTCACAAGCCCCGTTTGTTCATTCTACCACATATATATTCTATTTTCTATATTATATTTAACTTTATCAATGTTTCACGTGAAACATCTATTTCAAATTGGTCCTTATATCGTCATAAAATCAGCATATTACTTCTAATTTTACTCTGATACTATAAGTACTTTTTTTCAGTGTAATGTTTCACGTGAAACATTACACTTCATATATAAAATAAGAGCTAATAAATATCTACATATTCACCAGCTCCTATTTTACTTCTATTCATTTTCGATTATATTGATAATATTATCTATTTCTATTTTTGTTCTGTCCGGATCAACATTACATATTGATTTACAAAACCTTAATTTATCAATAATATTTATTTTTTCATTATCTTTCTCAATGGATATTATCTCATTTGAATCATCAGTTGATACAATTTCCACCTGCTCCTTATCTGATGTTTCACGTGAAACATCACTGTTTCTTGCATTTTCTATACATAAATTTACAATGTCTAATTCATTTTGTATTTTATTTATTAATCTTTGTATTGATTCATTTTCAGTTAGATAAGCATTTATTCTAATTTCTAAATCATTTATTTCCTGATTTCTAAATCCACCTTCACCTCTTGTCTTTACTGAAAATATTTTTGATGCTTCATCTACAGATGAATCTATTTCTTTTATTTTATTATTTGATTCTACAATAGCAATTAAATTGTGTTCCATTTTTTCTTTATTCTTTTCTAATCTGCTATTTAGAATATCAGCTCTCTTTTCTAAGTATTCAAGTAACATTATTTACCTCATTTAATTGGCTTCTTTGATGGTACTCCTGCTTTTCTTGGAAAATTAGAAGGAGTATTTTTTTTCTTTTCAATCGTAACAAATGTTCTTTTTATATCTGAACATGGCAATGATACTATTGTTTTATTATTAATATTTCCGCCTAATAAATCTATAGCTTTTCCTGCCTCGTTTATCTCTTTATCACTTAATTCTGATTTATAACTTATAAATTTTCCTGACAACTTTACAAAAGGAATACAGTATTCTGATAAAGAAGAAAGATTCGCTACCGCTCTCGATACACATAAATCATATTTTTCTCTATATTCTTTATCTTTTCCGTAGTCTTCAGCTCTTCCATGTATTGTACTTATATTATCAAGTCCAAGTTCATGTATCACTTCATTTAAAAACAATAATCTCTTCTTCAATGAATCCAATAATGTAACCTTTAAATGTGGAAACATTATTTTTAGCGGTATTCCCGGAAAACCTGCTCCAGTTCCTACATCAATTACTGTTTCATATTTATTCATATCAGTTACAGAACTTAAAAGCAAACTATCTAAAAAGTGTTTAATCATTACTTCATCTAAATCTGTAATGGCAGTTAAATTCATTACTTTATTTTTTTTAATCAACAATTCATAATATTCTTCAAATTGTTTTTTTTGATTTTCAGATATTTCTAAATTTAACTCATGTATTCCTTTTTCTAATAATTCAATTCCGTGCATTAGTTCCTCACTTATTTTTACTTTGCTTTATTCTGTTCCATATATATAAGTAATACTGATATATCAGCAGGTGACACTCCTGAAATTCTTGAAGCCTGTCCTATACTTATAGGTTTATAAAAGGCTAACTTCTGTGCAGCCTCAATTCTCAAACTTCCAACTTTTGAATAATCAAAGTCTTCAGGTATTTTTTTATTTTCAAGTTTTTTAAAATTTTCGACCTGTTTCTTTTGTCTTTCAATATATCCTTTATACTTTATATTTATATTAACCTGTTCTCTTACATCATCTGATAACTCAGGTCTTTCATGATCTAATGGTTTTATTAAATCATAATTAAGTTCAGGTCTTCTTATTAATTCTGCAAGAGTTGTTGCTGTTTTAAGCGGTGAGCTGTTAAGAGATTCAAGTATATCCTGATTTTCTTTAGCTGCACCAATTTTGTAATTTTCCAGTCTTTCAATTTCTTCATCAATTAATTTTTCCTTTTTGCAGACATAATCATATCTTTCTTTATCAACGAGTCCTACTTCATATCCAATTTTAGTAAGTCTCATATCAGCGTTATCCTGTCTCAAAAGCAATCTGTACTCTGCACGGGAAGTCATCATTCTATATGGTTCATGGCTTTCCTTTGTTACAAGGTCATCAATCAAAACTCCAATATATCCCTGAGATCTGTCAATTACTAAAGATTCCTTATTTTGAATATATCTTGCCACATTGATTCCTGCAATAATACCCTGAGCTGCAGCCTCCTCATATCCTGAACTTCCATTAAACTGTCCTGCACTAAATAATCCTTTAATATTTTTAAATTCGAGATTAGGAAGTAACTGTCCATATTCTATACAATCATATTCTATGGCATATGCATTACGTACTATCTTTGCATTTTCAAGTCCCGGTACAGTATGATACATTGCATATTGAACATCTTCAGGAAGGGATGATGACATACCACCTAAATACATTTCATTTGTATATAATCCTTCAGGTTCAATAAATACCTGGTGTCTGTTTTTATCTGCAAATTTAACAACTTTGTCTTCAATAGATGGACAATATCTTGGACCTGTTCCCTCAATCATTCCTGAAAACAATGGTGATCTGTCTATATTATCCTTTATTATTTTATGGGTTTCTTCATTTGTATAAGTAAGCCAGCATGAAATCTGTTCTTTTTGTATACTTTCAGGGTCTGTTGTAAATGAGAAAGGTACTATTCTTTCATCACCAAACTGCTCTTCCATTTTACTAAAGTCAATTGTACGTTTATCAACTCTGGCAGGTGTACCAGTTTTAAATCTGCGCATTTTTATTCCATTTGCAATTAATGAATCCGTTAAATGATTTGCAGACATAAGACCATTTGGTCCTGTATACTGACATACCTCACCATAAATGCATTTAGACTTTAAGTAAACACCTGTTGCAAGAACAACTGCCTTTGCATAATAAGTAGCATCGGATATAGTTTTTACACCTTTTATAACTCCATCCTCTACAATTATTTCTGATACTTCTCCCTGTTTAATTGTTAAATTATCAGTATTTTCAAGAGTCTTACGCATTTCACGGGTATAATTTTGTTTATCTGCCTGAGCTCTTAAAGAATGTACAGCCGGACCCTTTGATTTATTAAGCATCTTTGATTGTATAAATGTCTTATCAATATTCTTTCCCATTTCACCACCAAGGGCATCTATTTCTCTTACTAAATGTCCCTTTGATGTTCCACCTATATTAGGATTACATGGCATAAGTGCTATACTATCTACACTTACCGTAAAACAAATTGTTTTAAATCCAAGACGTGCACCTGCCAACGCTGCCTCACATCCGGCATGTCCTGCACCTATTATTGCAATATCATAATTTTCTTCAATCTTTAACATTTCTTTATCTCTCTTAATATCATTTAATATTTATTTACCCATACAAAACTTAGAAAAGATTTCATTAACTAAATCATCTTCTACGCTTTCACCTATAATTAAACCAAGATAGGTATATGCATCCATTAAATCAATGGAGTAGAAATCTTCCGGCATTCCATTTTCCACAGAATCCTTAACTTTACATAAACTATCATATGCATTGTCTAATGCTTCTTTATGCCTTGAATTAGTTATGTAAACCTGATCATTGTATGAAACTTTTCCGGAATAGAACAGATTTCTAATTTCATCTTCAAGTAAATCCATTCCTGTTCCTTCTTTTGCTGAAAATATTATTACATCTCTGCCTGATTCTTTCTTTAATTTTTCTACATCAATTACCATATTAATATCAGATTTATTTATCAATATAATAGCCTGCTTATCCTTTATTAATTCAATAATTTCTTTATCATTTTCATCAATAACCCTTGATCCGTCCACAACATAAATTACTAAATCAGCTCCTGATGCAATTTCTTTAGCTTTACTTACACCAATCTGCTCAACTTTATCATCAGTATTTCTTATTCCCGCTGTATCAATAATTTTAAGACTCAGACCATTTAAATTAATATTTTCTTCAAGAGTATCTCTTGTTGTTCCTTCAATATCAGTTACAATAGCTCTTTCTTCTCCAAGCATCAGATTAAGAAGTGAGGATTTTCCTGCATTAGGTTTACCTAATATAACAGTTTTAATTCCTTCTTTCATAATTTTTCCATTATCAAATGTATCTATTAATTTCTTAATATCCGACATATCCTTATTAAGCATTTTTTCTATTTCATCCTGATATCCATCAAGACTAATATGCTCCGGATCATCTAAAGCCGACTCTATAAACGCAATATGATAAATTATGTCACTTCTTATTTCTTTTATTTTGTCTGAAACTCCACCCTTTAACTGTTCAATAGAACTGGTAAGTGCAAAATCATTGCTTGAATTAATTAAATCCATAACAGCTTCAGCCTGAGATAAATCTATTCTTCCATTAAGAAATGCCCTCTTTGTAAATTCTCCCGGCTCTGCATTTCTGGCACCATTCTTTATAACAAGTCTGAGAACCTTTTGAAGTATCAGCATTCCTCCATGACAATCTATTTCCACTGTATCTTCCCCTGTATAAGAATGAGGATTTTTCATAACAATGACCAAAACCTGATCAATCATTTTTTTTCCATCCATTATACTTCCAAAATGTACAGTATGACTTTCAACATCTTTTAATTTTTTGCCTTGTTTTTTAGATTTAAAAATTTTATCAGCAATTTCAATAGCTTCATCACCACTAATTCTTATAATTCCAATCCCCGAATTACCGGCTGATGTAGAAATTGCAGCTATAGTTTCAGTTATCTTCATAAACCACCTGCATATTTTATAATATATGAAATACATAACGCACTTCACTAACTTTAAAGTATACCACAATGATACTTTTTAGTAAAAGAAATAATTATAATAATTACAATATAAAAAAGGACTGCAGCAAAAGCCACAATCCTTCATTCTAAAAATAACTCAAATTATTTTTTTAATATAACTACTACATGTCTGTAAGGTTCTTCACCCTCACTCTTAGTAGTACAGTATTTATCATTCTGTAATGCTGAATGAATAATTCTTCTTTCGTATGGGTTCATTGGTTCAAGAGCTACAGGTTTCTTAATTCTCTTAACCTTTAATGAAATATTTCTTGCAAGATTTTCAAGAGTTGCTTTTCTTCTTTCTCTATAGTTTTCAGTATCAAGTTTAACTCTGTTGAATTTTTCGCTTTCTTTATTTACTACAAGACTTACAAGATACTGTAATGAATCAAGTGTCTGACCTCTTTTTCCAATAAGTATTCCCATATCATCACCTATAACATTAATGTTAATTGTGTTTTCCTTTTCACCTTCAACAACATTAATATCAAGTTTAACTGTAAGTTCCATTGCTGAAAAAATCTTATTTAAGAACTCTCTTGCAATGTCTTCAATTGACTGATTTTTTCTTGCTTTTATAATTGCTGCTTTGCTTCCAATACCTAAGAAACCGTTAGATCCTTTTTCAACAACTTCATAATCTAACTTATCTGCAGATATTCCAAGTTCTACGCAGGCATTAGTAATAGCTTCATCTACATTCTTGCCTTTATATTCCTTATATTCCATGATTTACACCTCTATCTTTTATCGTTTTTCTTATTATATTCATTTACAAGTTTTGCCTTTGAAGCAATTGATCCTTCTTTTGATGCCATTGCTTCTTTTGCTTTTCTGATTTTTTCTTCTTTTTCTGATGCTGTCATACCTGAATTACTTGTCATTGATCTTGTGTTTGTCTGTGAAGCTTCAAGAACTTTTTCCCTGTAAATGCCTTTTTTTTCTTTACGCTTTTCAGCTTTTTTTGCAGCTTTTTCTTTGTTTGCTTCCACAATATCATTAACATCTATTTTTTTCATATGAATATTAATAAATACCTGTTGAAGCATCATAATAAGTGAACCTGCCATCCAGTAAAGTCCAATACCTGCTGATAAAATCCAACACATATATATTGACATTAAAGGCATAAGAAAATTCATAACCTTCATTGAACTTGCCATTGGATTATCCTGAGCACCTGCTACTTTATTAAGTCTCTGTGATAACTGTACACTTAATAACTGGAATAAACCTGAAAGAATAGGAATAATCAAAGCTACTATTAAAGTAATTGTTCCTGCCTTAAACATGTCTCCAGGTGACATTCCAAGGTTAAGTCCAAAGAAATTATTAATACTTCTTATATTTTCAGCTGCACCTTTGTCAGCAGCATTCAAAATTGTATCAATTGTAGTACCTTTAGTTAACTTAACATTTCCACTTGTTCTTGATGCATATCCTGTCATAGCATCTATACATCCGTTTAATTTATCAGTAGATAAATCTTTAGCAAGTTTATCGAGTCCAAAGAACTGTTTCATATGTGATAAATCTAATCCGTAAAGAACTTTTAAATATAAGTCTTTTACAGGCTGAACATATGCAGGTATGTTCATAATTACTCTATACAATGCAAAAAGAATAGGAATCTGAATAATAAGCTGTAAACAACTTCCTGTAGGAGATGTTCCATACTTATCATAAACGGCCTTTATTTCTTCCTGCTGTGCCAACTGAGACTGCTGGTCTTTTCTATTTTGATATTTTTTCTGAATAGCTTGAATTTCAGGAGACATTACAGAATTAAGTTTCATTGTTTTCTGTTGCTTTATCTGCATAGGAAGCATTAACATTCTTACTACAAAAGTAAAAATTATAATACAAAAACCTATGTTATGAATTCCTAAATCGTAAATTCCTTCTAAAATTTTACCTAGAATTAATGCAAAAGGTCTAAGTATACCACCTGTCTGAGTGGCAATAATAAAATTGTCCATTAAATCCTCCTATAGATTATGGAACAGGATCATATCCACCCTTATGGAAATGATTACATCTAAGTATCCTTCTTACAGCAAGATAAGATCCTTTTATTGGTCCATATTTTTGTAAAGCCTCAAGTGCATATTGAGAACATGTAGGTATAAATCTACAACTCGGTGTTCTTTTCATAGGGGAAATAAATTTTTTATAGAACTTAATAAGAGCTATTAAAATAAAATTTACTGCCTTACCTATATATTTAAAAATTAATTTTAATCTTTCCATAATCAACATCTCTTTTATTCTCAACTATAAGGCTTTGTTTTCCAATTAGTTACAAATTTCATCTTACCTTTCTAAGATGTTCTGAATTTTTCCTAAGTGCATTAAAGCACTTTCGATTGTATTAAATTTTTCGTCCCTGGCAGTAGTTCTTACTACCACGACTATGTCCAAACCACTATTGAACATATTCTTATTTAGTCTGTAGCTCTCTCTAACTAAGCGGGTCAGGTGATGTCTTACTACACTATTTCCTACTTTTTTGTTGACTGAAATACCTAATCTGTTAATGCTTAAGTTATTTGGTAAAACATACATAACTAAATATTTGTTTGCCTTTGATTTTCCATTTTTATAAACTTTTTGGAAATCAATATTCTTTTTTAATGAAGTATATTCTTTCATATAAATCTCCATGAAACAAAGAAAGGTCACATCGAATGTGACCTAAGCTGATAATTTCTTTCTTCCCTTTGCTCTTCTACTAGCAAGAACTTTTCTACCGCCTGCTGTGCTCATTCTTTTTCTAAATCCATGAACTTTTGATCTCTGTCTTTTCTTTGGCTGAAATGTCATTTTCATAGTACGGCACCTCCTTTTCTGTTCTATAGTAAAACATCGTTACAATTACTATTTAAAGATAATCGCAGTCAATTATTGATTAAACCACATTTTTTCAATAAATTCAAGTATTTTTTACTATATATAACAATTTTTATAAAATGTATTATTATTTGGTTTACATATTATTTTTTATAATTTACATAAAGTTATCATCGTAATGTTAATAAAATGTTAATAACTTTTGTTTTTTTGTGGCTTTTTTAGCCATTTTATCGTATTTTTCTTTTTTAATGTTAATAACTTTATTTTACTAATTAACATTAATTATATTTTATGTAAATTATTTTACTGATATTTTTTTGATTTATGTAAATTAAAACCTATTTATTTTTCTTCCTATTATATATATAACCATATTGAAAAAGATACCGTTTTGATGTATTATATCTAAGTGTGGCCTTTTGGCATTTTTACACTTTTTAGGAGGATTAAATTTTGATTGATATAAATGAAAAATGGCCTGAAATTTTAGATTTTTTAAAAACAGAATATGAAATTCAGGAAGTTGCTTTTCAAACTTTTATTTTGCCATTAAAAGTGCATTCTTTTGATGACAAAAATATTACTTTGGTTTTTACCGGAGGAAGTGGTATTGGTGGACTTTCATATGTAAACAAACGTTATTATGATTTTATCGTTTTGGCAATATCCATTATTACAGGTGAGGAGTATAACGTAAATATATATCTTCCGGGCAATGTAGAAAAATTTTATACCAATACTGAAAATGACACTTCTGAAAATCTTGCTGATATAGAATTAGAACAGCGTATAAAAGATGCTAACCTTGACAAGAGATTTACATTTGAATCTTTCGTTGTAGGTAACAATGCAGTTGCCCAGGCTACATCTCTTGCAGTTGCTGATTCACCGGGTGAAGCCTATAATCCACTTTTTATATACGGTGGTGTTGGTCTTGGTAAAACACATCTTATGCAGTCCATAGGTAACTTTATTTTAAATAACAACCCGACTGCAAAGGTACTTTACACAACTACAGAGAGTTTTACTAATGAAGTTATTGATTTACTGGGAAGACAGAAAACAAATCAGGATGACATTATTGAATTTAGAAAAAAATACAGAAATGTAGATGTTTTATTAATTGATGATATCCAGTTCATTTCAAAAAAAGACAGAACTCAGGAAGAAATTTTCAATACCATCAATGAACTTTTATTAAAACATAAACAGATTGTTTTTACTTCAGATAGAAAACCAGAAGAAATAGAAGATATTGCCGACAGACTTACAAGTCGTTTTCAGCAGGGATTAACTGTGGACATACTTAATCCTGACTACGAGACGAGAATGGCAATTCTCAAAAAATACGCTAACACAAAAGGCGTAAAAGTAACTGATGATATGGAAGATCCTGAAAATGTAAAAATTATAGAAGCTTTAGATTATATTGCTACTAATTTTGTTTCTAACGTAAGAGAGCTTGAAGGATCCCTTAATAATGTTATTGCTTTTTCAAAAATCAGTAACAAACCTATATCAAAGGAATTTGCAATAGAAACTTTAAAGGTAGACAGCACAGATAAGAAAATAACCTGTGAATCTATTATTGATACTGTAGCTGAACATTTTCAGATATCCGTGGCTGACATCTGCTCCCAAAAAAGAAGTTCAGAAATATCTTTTCCTAGACAGATATGTATGTACCTATGTCGTATATACACAGATGAAAAGCTAGAAACCATAGGCAATTATCTTAATAAGAAGAACCATGCCACTATAAGTTATGGATATAATGAAATAAAAAAGGCCATAGAAACAGATGCTTCAATTAAAGCTACCATAGATGTATTAAAGAAAAAGATAGATCCTAACTAATGTTAATAACTTTGTTAATTAAAGGGTTTTTTTGGTTAATAACCATGATAATAGCATGTTAAATTTAAGTTAATAATTTTTTTGAAGTTTTTATTAATATAAATTTATACATCGCAGATTATCTCTTATAAGTTGATAATTTGTTAATTAATAATGGCTTATTAACAAGTTATTATTTGGTAAAACCCTTTATTTATCGAACTTAAAACGTTTTTTTATCATATTAACGTTGCTTATTATTATTATTATCTAATATTTATTTATTTATATTTTGAAAAAAGGAGATTTACTTATGAAATTAGTTTGTAAAAAGTCAGATTTAATAACAGGCATTAATATTGTAATGAAAGCAGTTTCTTCAAAAACTACAATGTCAATTTTGGAATGTATCTTAATAGATGCAACAGAAGGAGTTATTAAGTTTACAGCCAATGACATGGAACTTGGTATAGAGACAACAGTAGAGGGTGAAATAGCTGAAGCAGGAAGCATTGCAATTGATGCAAAAATCTTTTCTGAAATAGTAAGAAAACTTCCGGATAATGAAGTTATTATAGAAGTTAAAGATGAAACAACTGCTAATATTACATGTGAAAATGCTAAATTTAATATTTTAGTAAAATCAGCAGAGGATTTCTCGTATCTTCCTATTATAGAAAAGAAAGATAAAATAACTATCTCACAGTTTTCATTAAAGGAAATCATAAGACAAACAATTTTTGCTATTAATGATGCTGAAAAGAATAAGCTTCTTACAGGTGAACTTTTTGAAGTTACAGGAAATAAACTCAAAGTAGTTGCATTGGATAAATTTAGAATAGCAATTAGAAATATAGAATTAAAAGAAGACTTTGGAAACTTTAAGGTATTAGTACCCGGTAAATCTCTTAATGAAATAAGTAAAATTCTTACAGGTGGAGTTGATGATGATGTAAATATTTATTTTACTGATAATCATATACTTTTCGAATTTGATAGCACAATTGTTGTTTCAAGATTAATTGAGGCAAATAATTATTTTGATACTGATAAGATGATAAGTAATGATTACAAAACAAAGATAGCCATTAATAAGAAAGAAATGGCAGATTGTATTGACAGAGCTACTCTTCTTATAAAAGACGGAGACAAGAAACCTGTATTTTTGTCAATTAAAGATACAGAACTTGAATTGAATATTAATACATTTATTGGATCAATGGACGAAAGTATTCCTATTTCAAAAGAAGGTGAAGATATTTTAATAAGCTTTAATCCAAAATTCCTTATAGATATATTAAGAGTTTTAGATGTTGAACAGGTTGAAATGTACTTTAGCAATCCTAAAGCACCTTGCTTTATAAGAGATGAGGAAGGAAGTTACATTTATATAGTTTTACCTGTTGTACAGTAATAAAGGAGGTTTTCATATTCCATTGGGAAATATGATTTGGTTAAAATTGGAAAAATTGGTTATAAATATAAAAGATGAATATATAAAATTAGGTCAGGCATTAAAATTAGCCGGGTTAGTTGATTCAGGTGTAGATGCAAAGTTTGTAGTACAGGATGGATTGGTTAAGGTAAATGGTGAAATTGACACAAGACGTGGTAAGAAACTTTATCCTGGAGATAGTTTTGAATATAAAGGAACCGTGGTAACTGTAGAATAATGATAGTTAAAAGAATAGAATTAGATAATTTCAGAAATTATGAATTACTAAAACTTGATTTAGATGAAAAAACAAACATTTTATATGGAAATAATGCCCAGGGAAAAACAAATATACTGGAATCTGTATATGTTTGCAGTACAACTAAATCCCACAGAACCAATAAAGATTCAGAATTAATAAATCTGAATGCAGATGAAAGTCATATAAAGCTGATTTTAGAAAAAAATAAAAGAGAACAGAGAATAGATATTCATTTAAGAAGAAATAAAACAAAAGGCATTGCCATAAATGGAATTCCAATAAAAAAGGCAAGTGAATTATTTGGTCTTTTTAATGTTGTTATTTTTTCTCCGGAAGATTTATCAATAATAAAAAACGGTCCGGCCGAAAGAAGAAAGTTTATGGATATTGAACTTTGTCAGTTAGATAAAATATACGTTTATAATTTAACTAATTATAACAAAATAGTAACTCAGCGAAACAGACTTTTAAAGGACATATATTTTAAGCCTGAACTTGAACAGACATTAGATGTCTGGGACATGCAGCTTGCTGAGTATGGTTCTAAAATAATAAAAAGAAGAGAAAAGTTTATTGAAGAGATAAATGAGATTATAAAGCCTATTCATTGTAAGCTTACAAGCAAAAAAGAAAATATAAATGTAGTGTATAGCAAAAACTGCAAAGCAGAAGATTTGTATAACAGACTTTTAGAAAACAGAAAAAAAGATATAAAAGTAAAGTCAACGTCAGTTGGTCCTCACAAAGACGATATTTTATTTTTTGATTTAAATGATGAAAATAAAAATATTAGAGTTTATGGAAGTCAGGGGCAACAAAGAACAGTTGCATTGTCTTTAAAACTTGCTGAAATAGAACTTGTAAAATCACTTATAAATGATACTCCCGTATTGTTGCTGGATGATGTTTTATCGGAATTGGATTCAACAAGGCAAAATCATTTATTAAAAAGCCTTGATGATATACAAACAATTATAACATGTACGGGGTTAGATGATTTTATTGAAAATAGATTTAAAATTAATAAAATATTCCAGGTAAAAAACGGAAAAGTAGAGGAAAAAACAGTATAAACTGAAAGGAGTTACGAATGGGTAACAACACAAATGTAGAAAATGAATATGGTGCAGATCAGATCCAGGTATTGGAAGGACTTGAAGCAGTAAGAAAAAGACCGGGTATGTATATTGGATCTACATCCTCAAGAGGACTTCATCATCTTGTATATGAAATAGTAGATAATGCTGTAGATGAAGCTCTGGCTGGATATTGTGACATTATTGATGTACAAATCAACAAAGATAATTCTATAACAGTAAGAGATGATGGACGTGGTATTCCTACAGATATTAATACGAAGACAGGAAAGCCTGCAGTTGAAGTTGTATTTACGGTACTTCATGCCGGAGGAAAATTCGGTGGTGGTGGATACAAAGTATCAGGCGGACTTCATGGTGTAGGTGCTTCAGTTGTTAATGCATTATCTAAGTGGCTTGAGGTAAAGGTATGTCGTAACGGAGATGTTCATTATCAAAGATATGAGTATGGTCATGTAGTTGAACCATTAAAAGTTATAGATAAATGTGATGAAAACTTTACGGGAACAGAAGTAACTTTCCTTCCTGATGACAGTATTTTTGAAGATACGATTTATGATTATAAAGTGCTTGAAACAAGACTTAGAGAAACAGCATTCTTAACAAAGAATCTTAAAATTATTTTACGCGACGTAAGGGAAGAGGAACCTATAGAAAAAACTTTCCATTATGAAGGTGGTATAAAAGAATTTGTAACTTACTTAAATAAAGGTAAGACAGCACTTTATGATGATGTTATTTATTGTGAAGGAACAGTTAATAATGTATATGTAGAAGTTGCAATGCAGCATAATGATGCATATAACGAAAATACGTTAAGTTTCGTAAATAACATTAATACACCTGAAGGTGGTATGCAGGTAGAAGGCTTTAAGAGAGCACTTACTAAAACATTAAACAATTATGCAAGAAACAACAAAATTTTAAAAGAAAAAGAAGATAATTTGTCCGGTGAGGATTTCAGAGAAGGTCTGACTTGTATAATAAGTGTCAAAATAGAAGATCCACAGTTTGAAGGACAGACAAAACAGAAATTAGGAAACAGTGAAGCAAGAACAGCTGTTGATGGTGTTGTTAGTGAACAACTTACCTATTATCTTGAACAAAATCCTGTTATAGCAAAGACAATTTGCGAAAAAGCAGTTCTTGCACAGCGTGCAAGAGAAGCAGCGAGACAGGCAAGAGAAACAACCCGTAGAAAGACGGCTCTTGATGTGGCAGCTCTTCCGGGAAAATTAGCTGACTGTTCAGATAAAGATCCGAAGAAGTGTGAAATATTCATAGTAGAGGGTGATTCCGCCGGTGGCTCTGCAAAAAAAGCAAGAGTAAGAGCTACACAGGCAATTCTTCCACTTCGTGGAAAAATATTAAATGTAGAAAAAGCAAGAGTTGATAAAATAATGCAGAATGCTGAAATTCGTGCAATGATTACTGCATTTGGTACAGGTATATACGATGAGTTTGACATAAGCAAACTTCGATATGACAAAATCATTATAATGACTGATGCCGATGTAGACGGAGCTCATATTGATACATTAATGCTTACATTTTTCTATAGATTTATGCCTGAATTAATAAAAGAAGGACATGTTTATCTTGCAATGCCTCCTCTTTATCAGGTTACAAGAAACAAAAAAAATTATTATGCTTATAGTGATGAAGAATTAAACAAAATTCTTACAGAAATAGGTCGTGATAATCAAAATAAAATTCAGCGTTACAAAGGTCTTGGAGAAATGGATGCTTCCCAGTTATGGAAAACAACAATGGACCCTAAGACGAGAATATTAAAACAGGTAAAAGTTAATGACGATACATTAACAGAGATAGATGCAACATTTAATACTCTGATGGGAGATGAAGTAGAACCTAGAAGAGAATTTATTGAAGAAAATGCAAAATTCGTACAGAATCTTGATATATAGGAGGTAATTTAAGTGGACGATAAAATTTTTGATAGAATTCATGAAGTAGACTTAAAAGAAACAATGGAAACCTCTTATATTGATTATGCAATGAGCGTTATCGCTGCAAGAGCTCTTCCGGATGTAAGAGATGGATTAAAGCCGGTTCAAAGACGCGTTCTTTATTCAATGGTAGAACTTAATAATGGACCTGATAAGCCACATAGAAAGTGTGCCCGTATTGTTGGTGATACAATGGGTAAATTCCATCCTCATGGTGACAGTTCTATTTATGGTGCATTAGTTAATATGGCACAGGAGTGGAGTACAAGATATCCATTGGTAGACGGACATGGAAACTTTGGTTCAGAAGATGGCGACGGAGCTGCCGCAATGCGTTATACAGAGGCACGTTTAAGCAAAATTTCAATGGAAATGGTGGCAGATATCAATAAAGATACTGTTGAATTTACACCAAACTTTGATGAAACAGAAAAAGAACCAACAGTTCTTCCTGCAAGATACCCTAATCTTTTGGTTAATGGTACAAGTGGTATTGCCGTAGGTATGGCAACTAATATTCCACCTCATAATTTAACTGAAACAATAAATGCAATAATAAAAATAATTGACAATAAAGTAGAAGAGAATAGAGATACTGAAATAGAGGAAGTTATGGAAATTATTAAAGGACCTGATTTCCCTACAGGAGCTACTATTCTCGGAAGAAAAGGCATAGAAGAGGCTTATAGAACAGGACGTGGAAAAATCAGAACCCGTGCCACATCAGAAATAGAAACAATGGATAATGGTAAGAGCAGAATTGTTGTTACTGAACTTCCATATATGGTAAACAAAGCTAAATTAGTAGAAAAAATTGCTAGTTTAGTTAAAGAAAAAAGAATTGACGGAATTACAGATCTTCGTGATGAATCAGATCAGGAAGGTACACGTGTAGTTATAGAAGTACGTCGTGATGCTAATGCAAATGTAATTCTTAATCAGTTATACAAGCACACACAGTTACAGGATTCTTTTGGTGTAATTATGTTAGCACTTGTAAATGGAGAACCAAAGGTTCTTAATTTATTACAGATGCTTGGAGAATATTTAAATCACCAGAAGGATGTTGTTACACGTCGTACAAAGTTTGAATTAAATAAAGCAGAAGAAAGAGCTCATATTATACAGGGCTTATTAATAGCACTTGATAATATTGACGAAGTAATAAAAATTGTTAGAAACTCAAGAACAACAGCTGACGCAAAGTCTGCATTATCAGAGAGATTTGGTTTGTCAGACGCACAGGCACAGGCTATTGTTGATATGAGAATCCGTCAGTTAACAGGATTGGCAAGAGAAGATCTTGAAAATGAATATAAGGAATTAATGGAAAAAATTAGTTACTTAAAGTCAATCTTAGCTGATGAAAACAAGCTTCTTACAGTTATAAAAGAAGAAATGTCAATTGTAAGAGATAAGTTTGGCGACGACAGAAGAACAAAAATTGGAATTGATATTGATTTAGATGATGAGGATCTTATTCCTGAAGAAGATACAGTTATTGCAATGACTAATTTAGGCTACATAAAGAGAATGACTGTAGATAATTTCAAGGCACAGAACCGTGGAGGTAAGGGAATTAAGGGAATGCAGACTATAAATGATGACTTTATAAAGGATATGTTTATGGTTTCAACTCATGATTATATATTGTTCCTTACAAATACCGGTAGAATATATAAATTAAAAGGTTACGAAATTCCTGAAGCAGGACGTACTGCCCGTGGAATGGCTATAGTTAATTTACTTCAATTACAGCCGGGTGAAAAAGTTTCAGCCATGGTTCAGATGAGAGAATTTGAGAATGATAAATATCTCATAATGGCTACAAGAAATGGAACAGTAAAGAAGACTTCAATAAGTGCATACACCAATATAAGAAAGAGTGGTATTCAGGCAATCACATTAAGAGAAGGTGATGAATTAATTGATGTTACAATTTCAGATAACAGTAATAATATTATGCTTGTTACAAAGAACGGACAGGGAATTAAGTTCCGTGAAAGCGATGTAAGAGAAACAGGACGTTCTGCAATGGGTGTAAGAGGTATTGAACTTAAAGGAAATGATGAAGTTATATCAATGCAGCTTGATACAGAAGGTGAATATATATTAATTGTATCTGCTAATGGAATGGGTAAACGTACACCATTTACGGAATTTAAACTACAGAACCGTGGTGGAAAAGGTGTCAAGTGTTATAAGATTACTGAAAAAACAGGCGAAGTAGTAGGTGCAAAAGCTGTAAATGACGGAAATGAAATTATGATGATTACAAACGAAGGTATAGTAATAAGAATGTTTGTAGATGATATTTCAGTTCTTGGAAGGGTTACACTTGGCGTAAAACTTATGAATACAGGTAAAAAGGATGATATAGTAGTTGCAAGTATTACAAAAGTTAAGGAAAGCGTAACAGAAGCTGATGCAATAGAAGCAGAAATAAATGAAGAAGACAGTGAAGAAGAAATAACAGAATAAAGAAAAAAGCGGCTCCGGTCGCTTTTTTTCGATACAATTTATAATATCTTATGATAAATAATAGTAGGAGAATATATTGCAATGAGAGAAATAAATTCCCAGGAAATTACTAAAAACATAAAGGAAATGTGCATTGAAGCAAATCATTTTTTATCCTCAGACATGAAAAAAGTATTTGATAATGCAAAATTAAATGAAAAATCACCATTAGGATGTCAAATATTAGAACAATTGGATGAAAATTTAAAAATAGCCGGAGAAGATATGATACCTATATGTCAGGATACAGGAATGGCAGTTGTTTTTATTGATATAGGACAGGATGTACATATAATAGGAAATAATCTTGAAGATACAATAAATGAAGGTGTAAGACAGGGATATGTGGAAGGTTATCTTAGAAAGTCAGTTGTTAAAGATCCTCTAATAAGAGAAAATACAAAAGACAACACACCTGCAGTAATACATTATAATATTGTGCCAGGAGAAAATATAAAAATTACAGTGGCACCAAAAGGATTTGGTAGTGAAAATATGAGCAGAGTATTTATGCTAAAACCTGCTGACGGAATAGAAGGAGTAAAAAATGCTGTAATTACTTCCGTAAAAGATGCAGGACCAAATGCCTGCCCACCAATGGTAGTAGGGGTTGGAATAGGTGGTACATTTGAAAAGTGTGCAATACTCGCAAAAAAAGCATTAGCAAGACCGGCAGACAGTGACTCAAATATTGAATATGTTAAAAAAATGGAAAAAGAGTTACTAAACAGAATAAATAAATTAGGAATAGGTCCAGGTGGACTTGGAGGAACTCAGACTGCTTTGGCAGTTAATATAGAAACATATCCTACTCATATAGCAGGTCTTCCGGTAGCAATTAATATATGTTGTCATGTAAACAGACATGTAACCAGAACAATATAAAAATAAACATACATATATAGAAGAAACAGGAAAGGTAATAGTTAAAATGGATAAAAAAATATCTGCACCTATAACTGAAAAAGATACGGTTAATCTTAATTCAGGAGATTATGTATACATAACAGGAACAATATATACAGCAAGAGATGCTGCACATAAAAGAATGTATGAAGCATTAGAAAAAGGAGATAAGCTTCCTATAGAAATGGATAATAATATAATTTATTATATGGGACCTTCACCTGCAAGAGAAGGACGTCCTATAGGATCTGCAGGTCCTACAACGGCAAGCAGAATGGATAAATATGCTCCAAAGCTGCTTGATTTAGGTTTAAAGGGAATGATTGGCAAAGGAAAACGTTCAAAAGAAGTAATTGATGCAATTATAAGAAATAATGCAGTATATTTTGCAGCGGTAGGTGGAGCAGGAGCAATATTGTCTAAATGTATTAAGAAAAGTGAAGTTGTGGCCTATGATGATTTAGGGACGGAAGCAATAAGAAAGCTTTACGTAGAGGATTTTCCATGTATAGTTGTAATAGACAGTAATGGAAATAATCTTTATGAAACAGCAATAGAAAAATATAAAGAATAATAATATAAATAAATGTAAATATTAATATAGAAGAAAAATATAAAAAGCTATATAATATATTTGACAAATAAAGATGGCTATATTATAATAAACTTTGCACTGCTTATTTAAGTGCAATAATTAAATACTGATTATATAATCAGGCATGGAGAAATACTCAAGTGGCTGAAGAGGCGCCCCTGCTAAGGGTGTAGGTCGTTTGCGCGGCGCGAGGGTTCAAATCCCTCTTTCTCCGTTTTGGACTCAGACAATTATGTCTGAGTTTTTTCATATATTAATAACCTATATATAGAAGGAAGTAATCAATATGAATAAAGTATATTGCTCAACAGGTGCTTTAATAGGACAACCTAATAACAGGGATTATAGATTAATAAGGAAATATGCAAAAGAATTAAAATGTGACGGATTCGAATTTATGATGTATAGCACATGGTATGGAAAGGAAAAAGAAATAGTAAAAGAACTTATAGATACGGGACTTAACTTTCCAATAATGCATTGTGAAAAACATATAGGAGAATATCTGGGAAAAAATGAGGATGGGGAATATAAAACAGCAAAAGAAAAATTTGAAAAAAACTGCATAATGGCTAAATCAATCGGTGCAAAAAAAATGGTAATGCATCTTTGGGACGGAACATATTCTGATAAAACATTTAAAAACAATTTGAAAGGATATGCTGAAGTGTCAAAAATAGCAAATCAGTATAATATAGATCTTTTAATAGAAAATGTTGTATGTAATTGTTCCAGCCCAATGATTCATTGGATAGAGCTGGTAAAAGAATATCCGGACATACATTTTATATTTGATACAAAAATGGCACAGTTTCATAATGAATTAGAATCAATATATGAAGAAAAAAATGAATATCTATGGAAAAAACATATAAAGCATCTTCATATAAATGATTATGCAGGGGGATATAAAGAATGGGATAAACTAAAAACATTACCTATTGGAGCAGGAAATATAGATTTTTATAGATTTTTTTCTTATATAGATCAAACACAATATAATGGGGATTATACCGTTGAAGCTACAGCATTTAGTGAAAATGGAGAGGTAAATTGTGACATGTTAAATGGGTGTTTTAAATTTATAAAAAAAAATAAAAAAAGTTATTGACAATTATAAACCAAAGTGATAGTATATCTCTTGCACGGCTCAAGAGCACCTGAAAACAACCAATAAAGTTCTTAAAAAATAAAAAACTTTTAAAAAAAGTTGTTGACAAGGAAAAACAGTTATGATATACTAATCTGGCTGTCGCAAAGAGCGATAGCAAAAAAACAAAGAACATTGATAATTGAACAGCAACCATCCCTGAAAATTCAAATAAATATTTTCAGAGCGAACATTGTTAATTCGAGTAATCGAAGCTAACGATTTCCAAAAACAAACAGTAATGGATGAATGGCTAACGTCATTCTGACAGAACAAACACTTTTAACGAGAGTTTGATCCTGGCTCAGGATGAACGCTGGCGGCGTGCTTAACACATGCAAG
>ERZ857693.352-NODE-352-length-71593-cov-62.592133_pt1 | contig 71593 bp, 39 predicted proteins | sample MGYA00519765_ERZ857693 | MGnify/ENA primary metagenome ERZ857693 (study PRJEB31778, sample SAMEA3449354) | human gut metagenome | biome: human gut; feature: human-associated habitat; material: faeces | place: United Kingdom | collected 2010/2012 ... | reverse complement strand
TACGTGTTGACAGTTCCATGGTGGCCGAATGCTGCAACAGGCTCAAGGCCGGTTTCACCGTCGGCAAGAAGCCCGGAGACGGAAGGCAGCCGCGCAAGCAGATAAAGTATACCATGGCATACGACGGTTTCGCCGTCAGACTGGCCGAGGTGTTCAACGAGGCTGTATATCTTAGCGAGGACATGGCCATCCCAAAGGTAGTACTCAAGCTTGTCAAAAAAGACAGCAGACATGCGAACTTATATGTTATAGACCGCGGTCTCAGTTCCCTGGACAACTTTAACGCCATAAACGAGTGTGATGGCAAATTTGTAGGAAGGATAAAGACCAGCCGCAACATGGAAGTGGTGGAAAGCCTTATGAAAGAAGACACAGACACCGACCTTGGCAATCTTGAGCTGTATGAGGACAATATTGTACATCTGTACGACAATGAGGAGAAGAAATACTCCGAAACGCCATACCGCGTTATAAAGGCACGCTTCAAGCATCCGCGTGACACCACACGCCCTGCAAACAAAGGCAAGGTAAGGAGGGTTGAGAACGAGGTGTTCCTGATAACCAACGATTTCAGCCTTACGCCGAAGCAGGTAGCCGAGGCATACAGGAGACGCTGGGATATAGAGGTATTCTTCAAGTTCCTGAAGCAGAACCTGTCTTTCTCGCATTTCGTGTCAACAAGTGAGAACGGAATTAAGGTTATACTGTACATGACGCTCATCACTGCCATGCTCGTGATGATTTACAAGCGTGAGAACGGCCTGGGATTCTCTATAGGCAAATTCATGTTCTTTATGGAGATGCAGGATTGGGTCTGTCAACTCATGGTTGTGCTAAATGGCGGTAATGCGGACAAACAGAATAGTGATTTTCGGTTGAAGGCAAGAATTCCGTAAAACGGATTTTAGCCATTGCAACATAACCTGAATAAAATAATCTTTCGAACACTAGTGATATGCAGCCCGTAGGGCTTCACTTCTGTAACCGGGTGTGGCGCAGCCTTGCTAAGCCACGCCCGGACTCCCCGATGCAGTGACGGACGGCACCCGAAGCGGTGCTACTCTTATATTATCATGACATATTTTATAATTATAAAGATAAAAGCACAATAAAAGTCTGGCATGGGAGTTTCATAAATAATAAAGAAAAACATATTATTAAACACTCACATAAAGATTCAGGACACATGAGCTATTCAAAGATAATTATTCATTTCGTATTTGTTACCCATTTGCGGGGAAGAACTATATACATAGAACATGAGAAAGAGCTTTATGCTTATATACTGGGAATCGTGAAGAAACTCGGGGCCAGACTGATACGTATTGGCGGTATGCCCGACCACGTACATATGATAACAGAGTTACCTACAAAGTTGTCGGTGGCAGAATTTGCACGTATAGTGAAGCAGAGTTCTAGTGTTTGGCTTAAGGGTAATGTGAATTTTCCGGAGTGGGACGGATGGGCCGACGGATATTCTGCATTTTCCTGTTCCGCAAATGAACTGAGTAGGGTTGTGGAATATGTGAGAGGACAAAAAGAACATCATAAAAAAGTGTCGCTGAGAGATGAATATATTAACTTCTTGAATTCAATGGGTATTGAATATGATGAGAAATATCTTCCTTTACATTGACAGTCATTATTAATTAAAAGTATCACCACTTCGGGTGATGCCTCTTTGGGGTGTCTGAATCCGTGGGTGTGCCACCCACGGTTACTGAAGTGCAGCCCTTCGGGCTCGTGGCGTGTGCGTTTTTTTGCGTTCTTGCTTCATTCGCTTTGATATTTCTTTTGTGTTAGAACTGCATACTTGCCGTCATACCTCTTCATGCGTTTTGGCTTGCTTGTATGCTTTTAAACATTTCCTTTTTCATGAGCTCTTGTGCCTTTTCATATTGTATATTCATATTTATGTCTTTCCTTTTCATGCGTTTTGTTCTAGATGCCGCAAGAGGATATGCAGCCCGTAGGGCTTCACTTCTGTAACCGGGTGTGGCGCAGCCTTGCTAAGCCACGCCCGGACTCCCCGATGCAGTGGCGACCTGCACCCGAAGCGGTGCTATTTTCGTGTTATCTTTATTCTTAATTATGAAGTATCACCGCTTCGGGTGATGCCTCTTTGGGGTGGTTGAATCCGTGGGTGTGCCACCCACGGTTACTGAAGTGCAGCCCCTCGGGCTCGTGGTGCGTGCGTCTTTGGGAGTTCTTGCTTCATTCGCTTTGCTGTTCCTTTCGTGTTAGAAGTGCATACTTGCCGTCATACCACTTCATTCGTTTTGGTTTGTTTGTATGCTTTTAAACGGTCTTCTCTTCATGCGCTCTTGTGTCCTTTCATATTGTATATGCATACTTACGGTTTCCTTTTCATGCGTTTTGTTCTGTATGCCGAAGAGGATATGCAGCCCGAAGGGCTAAACTTTCGTAACCGGGTGTGGCGTAGCCTTGCGTAGCCACGCCCGGATTTCCCGATGTGTAACGATAAGCACCCGAAGTGGTGCTACTTTCGTATTATCTTTATCCTTAATTATGAAGTATCACCGCTTCGGGTGATGCCTCTTATGTGTCTGAATCCGTGGGTGTACCACCCACGGTTACTGAAGTGCAGCCCTTCGGCTTTTTTGTGCGTGTTGTCTTGCTTTATAATTTGCTCTTTTACATGCCAAAGTGTCATTTCGTTTTTGTACGGATTTTCTGACGAAATAGAAAATGATGAGCCATGCATGGCCGTTTTTGGTAAACAATATTTACATTTATGCCCAAACGGGCAGCTTTTTCTGAATAACTCGGCCACTTTTGCGTCAAAAACAGGCCGTTTCAGACCCTGAAACCACCCTGTTTTTTTATTGAAATAATGGCATTTTTGTCCTAATTGGGACAAAAAACATTGCACACATTGCCTTCATCCGGTGTAACGCCTTATGCCGTAGGGCGTTGCGCTTGCACACGAAAACTGCCCGTTTTTGCGGCCGGATGATTTTAATTTCTGAATACTTCAGTATGAGAACGTCAACCAGAATCACATTGTAAGCGTATGCTCTAATATTCTTTCATTATGTCATTCTGTCGCTGCATATGCTTACGCAAGCCGAAAATGTGCGTGATGATATATTTTTGTTGGCTGTGCTTGATGTATGTAAGTATTTTTTTCTTGCCTGATGCCTGCATTTCCCTGTATTTAAGGCAAAAAAGTATATTTCTGACACCAAAACTTTTTATTGAGAAAAAGTGCCTGATTAATGATTTTTAACGCGAAGAGGGGTCCTTTGTAATTACTTATTGTTATTCTTGCAATTGAAAAGTTTTAAGATAAATATTCCTTAAATAAGGTGTGTTTTTTACAAACATGCTGCTTGGAATAAGAACTTTAGCACAAAAATTCGAACGAGCTTAACCTTAAATGGTGCCAGCATTCGAACTACTAATGTGAAAAACCTGTAATCGGTATAAATAACATATACGAACCTGTCAGCATGAACGGCCACGCAAGCATGGCTGTAAACTAAACTGCGAACTGAAATTGTCATAAGGCAACAACACAGTCTGAGAATGCAGTTTTACGATGTGAAATGATTGGTCAACGATGATATAAAAACCATCTGCTGAGATAATATAACTATGAATAAAAACAAGATTCCGAGAAATAGAAAAAACTAAAATATTTACAGGATTTATGATTAAACGCATATTAAGTACAGCACTATTTGTGTTGGCAACTTCAGCCACAATGCTGTCACAGAACGTGGCGTTGAAGACCAATGCATTATACTGGGCTACCACAACTCCTAACTTAGGAATTGAAGCCTCAGTAGGTAAGAAAAGCACGCTGCAGCTGTTCTATGGTCTTAATCCGTGGAAACAGTCGGGCGGCGACCAGTCGAGTCTGCGCCACTGGCTTGTTATGCCTGAATACCGCTATTGGTTCTGCGAGAGCTTCAATGGCTGGTTCATCGGTGCCCACCTCATGGGCGGACAGTTCAACGCAAGCAGCGTTGAGTTGCCTTTCGGGTTCTTCCCCGAGCTTGAGGACCACCGCTATGAAGGATGGTATGCAGGTGGAGGCGTAACGGCAGGATATCAGTGGGTGATGTCAAAGCACTGGAACTTTGAGGCATCCATAGGCCTGGGATACGACTACATAAAGTATGACAAATACAAGTGCGGAACCTGCGGCGAGAAGCTCAAGTCGTCGCACACCAACTATTTCGGCCCGACAAAGGCCGCGCTGAGTCTTATTTACATCTTCTGATACTATAAACCACCAAGGACATGAAAAGATTATCTATATATTGTGCATGCCTGCTGGCCGCGCCGCTCGCGCTGCAGGCACAGAGCGTGGAGCCTAAGCTGGCCGGACGGACGGTGACGGTAGAGAATATCAAGGTAGAGAACACTAACCAGACTATGGTGGTTGACCTCGACCTCAATATGGACTCGCTGAAGCTGCCTTCTAACATGAGGCTCGTCTTCACGCCCATCATCACTAACAATACCGAGGAGAGGCAGATGCCGCAGATAGTAGTGAACGGACGCAAGCAGGACATCTCTTACCGCCGAGGCGGACATAAGGACTTTCCGGCAAACGTGGTGGCCGTAAGACGTAAGAACAACACCGACCAGACGCTCCACTACAGCGCCGTGCTGCCCTATGAGTCCTGGATGAAGAACTCTAACGTCATCGTGGCTGAAGACCTCTGTGGATGCGGCGACGTGAAAGACCAGAACACCGTTGAGCTGAAGCGCCTGCGCACGCCGTTCATGCCGTATATGCGCCCGGCAGCCGAGGCACAGAAGGTGCGCCATGAGGAAGGACGCGCGTTTATCGACTTCCCTGTTGACAAAATCACTCTCTATCCCGAATACCGCAACAACCCGCGCGAGCTGGAGAAGATTGTGAACACAATCAACCTCGTGAAGAACGACAAGAACACAACCATAACAAACATCGAAATCCACGGATATGCTTCGCCCGAGTCGCCTTATGAGCACAACGCATATCTGGCACAGAACCGTGCCAAGACGCTCAAGGACTATGTGCGCAAGCTCGTGCATATAGAAGACCGCCTCTTCACCGTATCGTCTACGCCTGAAGACTGGGAAGGCCTGCGCGAGTATGTCGTTGAGGGCAATCTCGACAACAGCGACGCCATACTTAAGCTCATCGACGACAAGACGCTCGACCCCGATGCCAAAGAGTGGAAGATTAAGTCTACTTATCCTACAGACTACCGCTTTATGCTCGACTCATGGTATCCCGCTCTGCGCCACTCTGACTATGTGGTGAGCTACAGCGTGCGCCCGTTCTCGGTAGACGAGGCAAAACAGGTGCTGAAGACCAAGCCGCAGCAGCTTTCGCTCGAAGAGATGTATATGGTGGCACAGACCTACGAGCCGGGCTCGCGCGAGTTCAACGAGGTTATGGAGACCGCCGTGCGCATGTATCCCGACGACCCTACGGCCAACATCAATGCCGCATGCACACGCATGGAGAGCGGCGACCTTGAGGGTGCTAAACGCTATCTCAGCAAGGCAGGCAACTCGCCGCAGGCTCTGCACGCCAAGGGCGTGATGGCCATGCTCGAGGGCAACACCGGCCAGGCACGCCAGCTGCTCAATCAGGCTAAGCAGGCTGGAGCACAGGGAGTGGACAAAAACCTGCAGATACTCGACATGTAAAAACACGAGAATTGATAAAAATATTTTTTAAACCAACTCAATTTTTTAAATTATGAAAAAAGTAAAATTATTTTCCTTCGCATTGGCAGCGCTGATGCTGGGAGCTTGTTCAAGCGAAGATGGCATTGACAATGGCGGACAGGGAACTGTATTACCTGGTGAAAAGGGCTATATCAGCCTTGCAATCAATCTGCCGACAACACCAAGTACACGTGCAAATGATGACTTTGATGATGGCCTTCCTGTAGAGTATGCTGTGAATAATGCTACATTGTTAATATTCGAAGGTACTGATGAGGCATCGGCAAAATTTGCAGGAGGATATGACCTCGGCACTATAACTCCGAATACTGTCGGTGGTAATATCACATCAACATTTAAAGTGACCAAAGAAATTAAAAAACCGGTAAATGGTGATCTTTATGCTTTGGTAGTGGTTAACCGCGGCGATGTTTTAACTACGGAAGATCAAGGTGCTACATGGAAACTGAACGGAACAGAACTTAGTGCGTTAACCACCTTGTCTGCCTTCAATGCGACTGCACAGGAAATTGCTGCTGAGAAGTTATATGATACGACGGATGATGGCAATGGCTTCTTCATGACCAATGCCCCGCTTTACAGCGTTCCTGGAGGTACTGTTCAGCCATCTAATGGTAACTTGTCAACTCTTACGTTGATTAATGCTGAAAATGTATATACTACAGCAGCTGAAGCTGAGGCTAACCCTGCCGCAAGCGTTTATGTAGAAAGAGCTGTTGCTAAGGTTACGGTGAACGGAACTAACGGAAACCTTGGAAATAACGCAGGTATGACTTACACGATAAGTGGCTGGACATTTGATGTTACTAATAAAAAGACATACCTTATCTAATTTTATTGTTCGTAACTATACTGAAATATAAGCTATTATGGAATTGATGGTGTACTCGTGGTGTACTAATTAGTTGGAGAAATCAAAAATCGGATGTCTTATTTATGGATTTTTAAGGGGCGTTAGTTATATTTAATTCGATTCTTTTTCTTTTAGTCGAAGTAGATTTGAGGCTCAGAACAGCGGTTCATTGAGAAAAAATCGCTAATTTTGTAATTGCAATAAAACATATTGGCAAATGAAAAATAGAATACTCAGATCAATCTTATGTCTGATGATAGCGACGCCGTTCTTGGCATCCGCACATACAGACATCATTAACCCATCGGGCAATAACGACCTTGTCGCACTTCCCGCTATCGTCTCTGAACATTCACAGTCAGAAGAATTATCCTTCAAAGGATTCGGGTTCTCCTATAAACAAGATGCTCCTGTCAGAAATTCGGATGGAATAGAGTCCTTCAAAGCTGTTCTGAAAGAAAGTGGCACCCTTTCAGCCGTGCTTGGCGAGCATATCTATGAGATAAAATCCATCACTGTGGAAGGTCCGATGAACGATGCTGATTTCAACACCCTTTGGGAATCATCGTTTAACGGTCAGCTAAAATTCATCGACCTTGAACACGCCGAGATTGAGGGTGATAAGATTCCTGACCGCGCATTGTTTCATGTTGATGCGCAAATGGATTGGGAAACATGGACGGTCACTACAATCCCGTTGGAAAAGATTGTTTTTCCTGCTGACGTGACCGAAATAGGCGAGTTTGCTATTGCCTATGCGATTTCGCTCAATGAGCTGAAATTGCCAAAGGCTTTACAAAAAATCGATAAATCGGCTTTCACCGACTGCATAAGTTTAACTTCCGAACAGCTCGTTTTCCCCGAAAATCTGGAAGTTATCGGCAACCAGGCTTTTTATCAATGCCGCGGACTAAAGGGCAAAATTACACTGCCTGAGTCGTTGAAAGCGATTGGCTGCGCTGCATTCTATACCTGTAAAATAACTGAGATCAACTTTCCTCAATCGCTGGAATTCCTTGGGTGCATGGCGTTTGCCAATTCTGAACTGGGAGAGGCGATTTTGCCTGACAACTGCATGCTTTGTTCCGATGGTGGACAGTTCTACAATAATTGGTACCTCGCCGAGGCGCATTTGCCGGATAATTCGACTATCGTTCCGCCAGACGTTTTCTTAGGCTGCTTTTCTTTGAAAGAGGTGAATGTCCCGTCCCATGCTGTCACTATCGGAGAATTTGCATACGATGAGGCCAAAATGTCGACTATAGATTTTCCGGGAACATTGGAATCTATCGAACAAAACGCATTTCAAAATTGCAACAAACTCACTACTATCGTTCTGCCGGCTTCGCTCAAAAACCTCGCAGACCGTGCTTTTGCGTTATGTGGTAGCCTGACAAGCATCTGGTGCAAGGCTACAGTCCCTCCCGTTTACGTTCCGGCACAAGGATATGAGTCTGACAGGACCCCATTTACCGGCGTTAATCCCGCGACGCCAGTTTACATTCCTGTAGGAACAAAGCAGCAATATACGACAGCTTCAGGCTGGAATTATTTCACGAATTTCATAGAGACCGACAATTTCCCATCTTCCGGTATAGACAATGTGGTAATTGATGGAAAAGAAGATAATGCTGATTACTACGATTTGTTAGGAAGAAAAGTAGAAAATCCAACTTCTGGAACTATCTATATCCATAATGGGAAGAAAATCTTGAAATAACAACATCCCTCCATATTAAAAAAAGCGAGCCACAAGTTTTTTGCCGGTGGCTCGCTTTTTGCATTATTTGATTCCAAAGCCTCGCTTTACCGTCTGTGTCAGCCGTTGCCATTGGTCTTTGAGCCATTGGAATATCCGGATGCCATTGATATGGAGATGGAATTTGTTGTCCGTGGGGTCTCGCTTGATCTGTACCTTTGCCCCCGAAGCGTCCACCTCTCTCCGCTGGAACGGATAATAGAGTGTCGTGCCTGACTTTAAGACATATTCATTCATTGAGAGAAGCCCCTTTATGGAGTTGTCATTCAATCCCACGTCCTGACATTCCTCTATCGCCGGAAGCATGGCAACCGCATCAGGAAAGAACTTGATGAAATTCCCCATCTTCCATTCGTAACTGCGGGCGGTGTCTGCCTCATGTTCTTTCTGCCGTCTCAGGCTATCCGATAGATTGGATATCTCACGGTGTAAATCCCGCTCACGCGCCTCTGCACGGTCTTTCATCTCGCGGATTTCATTATCCTTTCTGACAATCTCGGCTTCAAGCCTCTTGGTCTTGCTCCCGGTGAATAAATTGGCGATATTGCTGCCGAGTTCCTTGCGTTGCGCATCCCGCTCGGCTTTCGCCTCGTCGCGCTCACGGATGGCGTCCCGGGCTTCTTTTCTCGCCTCGTCAGTCTGAGCCTCGTATGCCTTTTTCTCGGCGGTCAGCCTGTCGGTATCCTCTACAAGTCCTTTCCGTTGCTCCGCAAGCCTGACGGATTCCTCCGACAGTCCTGCGTTGGTGTCGGCAAGCGATTTGTTTTCGGCGGCGAGAGAAGAATTAGCCTCGGTCAACCGGGTGTTTTCGGAATAGAGTTCATTGTTCCGCTGCCGTATCTCCTCGTTAACCTGCGTAAGCATTTTCTTCCGGGTGTCGAGGGCGGTTGTCCGGCACTCAAGGTTCTCCACCTTGCTCTCCAATGATTTTTTCTCTTTGTCGAGCTTTCTTTTCTCAATGGAGAGATTGCCGATGTCTTCTTCAAGACCTTTCTTCTTCACCATGCAGTCGCGGTAATATTCGTGCTGCCCGATGTGCCGCGCCTCGGAACCACGGATACCACGCTCCAGACCGTATTTCGCCATAGCCTCGGCATAGATGTCCTGATAGCGGCTCATCTTTCCGCGCTCCATTATGTCGTCGGCGCACAGCCTCGGACGGTTGGCGGCTTTTGTGCGGTAACGCTTCTTTGCTGTCGCCTCCCTCGCTTTCTTCTTTCTCTCGGCGGTCACTATCGGAACGACGGCGATGTGAAGATGCGGAGTGCGCTCGTCCATGTGCAGTGCGGCTCCGACAACATTGTCGCCGCCGAATGTGTCGCGCGCCCACTTTATGTTGTCGGCAATCCACTCGTCGAGCTTGCCGCTGTCGATGATTTTCTGCATACCTTCGTTGTCGGAGGTCATAACCAAGTTGAGGCACCGAACCTGCCTGTCGGAGATTTTGCGGGTAATCCCTGCATTGGATATACGGTGTTCGACAGCCGCCGCAAGCCCGGTTATCCCGTCGGGATATTCGACCAGATTGTAGCGGTTGAGATGCGTCCTCGCCAGGTCCGCGTTTTCGGGATGGGCGGTGCGCTCGATATGCTTGGCTATCGAGTTCAGTGACGAGTTCGCCTTGATGATGTGTAACACTGCGTAGCTCATAGGCGGACGAGTTTAAGTTGCGGAGCAATCGGAGTGTACGGCTTTCTGTTAAGCCGTTCCGGGGTTTCCAAAGGGGTTGACCTCTTTGGCATATTGGGGACATTTTCAGCGTATCGGAACGATATGCGGCTCGGAAAATTCCCTAATATGCTAAGGAATTTCCGGATGGCGTAATTTCCGTGCCGCCACTGCACGGATGGTACTGCACTGCCATAGCAGTGATGCACCGCTATAACCACTGCACTGAATGCAATGGTTTCTTCAATGAAAAAAGAATGTTTCACGGGATTTCAGTTTTGGATTTACCCCCTGGCACTTTCGGCATTTTGGCATAAAGGGAAGCGTAAGCATCTCTGTCAGAAATGCCAAAGTGCCAATAATGCCAAGGGGTAGATGGGTTATAACTTGGTGTAATTTCCGTGGGTGTTGCGGGTGAAAAGCACTCCCTTTCTGTCTCTGAGGAATCTCTTGAAACTGCGCTCGGGCATACCGCATTTCCCGGCGATCGCCACGCCCTCGGCGGTGGTGAAGCCGTCGGGAAGTTCCGAAAGGACGGCAAGCTGCAGCTCGGTCAGGGCATCCTCGCTGATGATGCCCTGCACCTTTGAGGCACTTATGCGAAAATACTCCGCAAGGCGTATCGCCCTCTCCACAGTGTCCACATCTATCTGTTTTTTCTCACTGCCGCACGCCCAATCGGAGAGGGCCAGCAAGAGAGAAAAGCGGATAGCGTAGATTTCGAGTTTGCTTGCAATGGATGTAAGGGTATCACTCCCGTCGGCGTTGCAACGGTCGGTCTGCTCGTTCTGCCACTGATAGAGGCGGTCGAGAGCGTCCGATGAAAATGGAACATCTTCGGATATTATCTCTCCGTCTGCGTCCACCTTGGGAACAATGTCGATAAGCCGGAAAAGGATGCCGTGCCATTCTGCGGCGATGTCAAAAGAAGGCATCCGGCGACTCCGGTTCCATTTAGGCTTCGTCTGGTCGGACGGGAATACATAGAGTATGCGCTCCATGAATCCGTTGGCGTTGCGGTTCCCGGCGGCAAGGTCGGTCAAAACCTTCGGCTGGATAGTTCCGATTACGCAAAGGAACGGATTGCGGATAAACACGCCGCTCTGACTGCCTTTGCGGTCAGACATGGCAACCTTGTGGTTGAACACCGACATCCAGAACTCCGATTCAGAGCCGTTGTTGTAGCGGTTGAAGTTCTTGACCCATCCGGCAAGCTCGTCATACATCAGGATCAGTCCACGACTGTTTTCCGACAATATGCGGTGAACCGCCTCGTTGGTCACATCCTGCATCATGAAGCGGATGCGGTGCGGCTCAACGGGATTGAGGTTGTAGCCGTTTGGAACACGTTCTTTCGGCGGCAGCTCCATCGCAGCGTTGTAGCGTTTCAACGCCTCTGCGAACTGTGCCGCTTTCTCCGCGTCGTGGTCGATGAGCGGTTGCATGACATAACTCAGCGGATGGCTCTTGCACACTCCGGGACATCCGACAAGGGCAACGAAAAGAATAGCATATTCTTTCCATCCTGCCATAGCCTCGGCGTGATGGGTGTTGCCTATTACCGCCGCCATTGCCGAAAGCATCGCTCCAGCCATGTAGTCAACAGGGAAACCGAGAGTGGCGTTTGCCTCCTTGATGATTTCCTGTAATCTTGACGGCAGGACATCAATCGGGAACTGATTGGTTTTCTTGCTGTTGTCTGTGTCTGCAATCAAGTACTCGGAGGTTGACGGAGGTACAGACTGACTGTTCAGTCGGTCAGGAGCATGATTTGTCACTTCCTCATTTTCGTGACAAGTCACTTGTGTATCTGTGATTGCAGGTGTATCACTGACATCATTGTTTTTCTTTTTGACGGAGGTTTTCTTCTTATTGCCTTTTGGCTTTGAGGCTGTCTTTACTGATGATTCGGTTTCTTTTTTCATCGGCTACCTCCTTTCTTCTTTGGTCTGTCTTCCGCATTCAGCACGCCTACGGCTTTGCCGTTGACAAGTCTGCTTTCAGCCCAGCTCAGCAACTCTGATTCCTTGAAGTGAAGCTTATTGTTGAATTTCCAGTGCGGTATGGTCCCGTTGCTCGTTTCCTTGTAGAGCTGCCCGATTTTCATGGGATAGCCGTTTTCGTTCAGGAACTCGAGTGCTTCGGTCACTTTCAGCCCATCGGGATCCCGCTTTTTTGATTTTGCGGAAGCGTTGGCGAGTGTCGCCAGCACTCCCGATTCAGCAAGGCAGTCCTTGACCGCGTCTTTCAGGAGGCGCTTCAGAACCTCGATGAAAGGAAGATTCAGGTAATCTGTAATTGTGTTCATTTGGATAGGGGGATTAGTGGTTTGGGGATTTGTTTTTTTCTCACGCATCAGTTTTCGGATGATAAGTGATATGCCGTATGTTCAACATACTCTTGGTGGGTGTCGTCAGATCATAGTGATAGCGTCTGTCAGCCCGATGACTACACCCGGAGGATTAAAGGCTGGCGGACACTGCAAAATTAATACAGGACTTGCGTCCTTCTGAGGTGCGTAAAGGCGAATATCATTGAAATGTCTACGGGCTATATGTTTTGTTGCCCTTCCGGACGAGCAATAAAAAAGCGGGGCCGCGCCGATATGTCTTTCCTGACATGCCTTTGGCGAGGTCTCGTTATTATGTTTTCAGTCCTTACTTGATATATTTCCGATTAATGAATAATCGCCCTTGTCGCAAGGGGTGTGGCAGGGGTGCGTCAACCGTCACCGCCCTGCCGGGTCGGTGCTTCGCGTTGCCGCATGGGGTCAGGGCTACTGCCACCTAACCACTTTGATATTTTTCCAACAAAAGAAAAAACGGAATTGTTCAGCGGTGTCCGGTTTATTCCGGCGATTGCCGATGTGTGTCTTTCTTTCCTGACGGATATGATTCCGTCACGGCCGCGAAGTTACGAAACGGGGTCGATATATGCAAGTTTTTTGAACCCAGGAGGGCCAATCTGCGTAATGAAGCTGTTTTTGACGGGCTATTTCAGCAGTTTTCTGTCGTTGTCGCCGCTTTCAAGTACGCTCATCTGATGGATGGCGATTTGATTGAGCTTGATGAGCCGCTCATGCTGTGGCATTCCCTGTTCAATGAATACAGCGTTGAGATTCTCCATGTTGGAAAGGCATATAAGTTCGTTTATGGAGGCGTAATCCCGGATATTGCCTTTGAGGTCGGGATTGGCGTCACGCCACTGTTTTGCAGTCATGCCGAACATGGCTACATTCAGCACATCGGCTTCATTGGCATAAATGATGCTCGCCTGAGCCTTTGTTATCTCGGCAGGTATGAGATTATGCTTGATGGCATCGGTGTGAATTCTATAGTTTATCTTGGACAGCTCACGCTTAGCAGACCAGCCGATAAGACGCTGTTCTTCCTCTTTGAGACGCTGAAATTCCTTGACGATATAAACCTTGAATTCAGGACTTATCCACATTGCGAACTCAAACGCAATGTCCTTATGGGCATATGTGCCACCATAACGCCCCGCTTTTGCTTGCAATGAGACCGCGTTGGTCCTCGCAACGAATTCCTTTACGCTTATTTTGAAGTTATTAAGACCTGCATGATTTCTAATTGTGGCGAATTCGCCATAATTAAAATTTGGATTATATACCTTTTCCCAAATGCCGATAAACTCCAAGGTATTTCGGTTGCGCAGCCAGTCGGTGATGAAGAAGTCCCCATCTTTGGCACGCATCATGTCAGTAAGACAGATGTAATCTTCTCCGTTGACTTTCACAACGTTGACCTCAGTATCTTTTACTGTGATTTTTGTCATCTCTCGTAAATTTTAATGTATCGAAATCGGTACTTTTGGCAGATTGGACTGAAAGTATTACCTTTGCAGTGTTGATTCCCGGTAGCCCCTGACTCGTCAAGCTATCGGGTTTAGTTTTTTGTATCTGCAAAGATAATCATTTTCATCGGATTGGGCAACAGTGAGAAAAAGGACACCGGGTATCCCTCCCGATGTCCAACCACTAATCCGCGTCAGGATGAAACAATAACATGATGACTGCGAATCTTGATGCAAAGGTAGTGTTTTTCAGCCGTATGCACAACTCTATAACAACATAAAGAGCCAAAGCGCCGGAAATGCCATGGGCTATTTTGCCGTTTCCGTGTCAAACGCGACTTTGCCGAGTTTGTTTATGGCTTTCTGTTTGCGCTGGTCGATCACATGAAGATATTTCTCAGTCATCTTGATGCTCGCGTGTCCGAGAAGAGAGGATACTGTCTTTATGTCGGTTCCGGCATTCAGAAGATTTACGGCGAAACTGTGCCGGGCGCAGTGCCATGTGATGCTCTTCTTGATTCCTGCGTTCTTCACCCATCGGGCGAGATGCTTTCTCGCCGTACCCTTGTGAGGCAGGTCGAATATTCTCTCCCTCGGGTTATCATCATCTTTAGGCTGTCCAATCAGCTTTATAAGCTCATCGTTGAGCGGCATCACTACGGCGGCATGTGCGCTGCGTCCCGCGCTTTTCTTCTGGTTAAACCTCATCACCATGCTCTCGTAATCGACATTGGCGAATGTCAGTTCCGACACATCGCAGTACCGCAGTCCGGTGAAACAGCAGAAGATAAATGCCCGCTGCACCTCTCGGTGTTCGCCGTCATATCGGAACGCCGCGAGGGTGTTTATCTCTTTCGGTGTGAGAATCTCCTTCAGCATAATGTTTGTGTCGTACACTATGCGGATTCCACGGCAGGGATTCTTTTTTATCAGTTCTTCATCGACAGCATCTGCAAGCACCTTCTTGAACCAGTGGTAATTCTTTCGCGGTCCCTCTCCGGTGCATTTCTTCCGGAGATAGTTGGTGAATCCGAGAACCATGTCCGGAGTGACGGCATCCATCGGCAGGACATCCTTGTATTTTGAGAACTGTGGAGTTAGCTCAAGATACTCGATGAAGCGTGTCAGAGAATATTTGTAAGACCTGCGGACTGGCAGTGTGAACGCTTCGTTGTCCCGGTGTTGCCGGAAGTACCTGAGGAAGTTACTCTCCTTCTCCCTTTTCAGGCGGTAACCCTTTCGGTCTTCAAGCATCTCCTGCTCTTTCTCAAACCGTATCTTCTCGGCGAGGGCGATGGTGTTCTTGTTCTGCTGCCGTTCCTGAGCCGAGCGGGGATGAACCCATACATACAGATTAAGAGCCTCCTTCTTGCGCAGGTGCTGCACCTTGTATTTAAGTTTTCCTTTCATCGCCCCGGATTCATACACGACATGGTTGCCGTCATCGTCATAGACGGGCGATTCGCTACGGCCGAGATAGTATTCCAGCCATAGACTCGCACGTCCGTCTGACATCTCCCTCTGGATGAGCTTGGGATTTTGTTTCTGTTTATTTGGCAGTCTGCCCATAATGAATTAATTTTGTGTTTGTGGAGCAAAGGTAATAACGGATTGTGAGACACGAAAATCGCCCACAACATCTATTAACAATCGAAATGGGCAAATGGTGTACTTATGGTGTACTAAATGCGAAAAAAGATACAATCAGGAGAAACTGAATAGAAAGCCTGATTTATCTAATATGCTGATATTCACCGATAATAGTTATAACGGGGTATATCGGTTTTCCCTATGAAAAAACATACCTTGTTCGCAACATGACAGATGCTAATACTTGGTGGAATTATAATGTAGCTGGCGATTATCGTTTTGTAGGTTCTGCCGCTGTTGGTCCTAATCTTTATCGTACATATTGGGGTGTTGACCCGAACTATAGCAGTTACATAGCAGGGGACTTCAACATCTTTGCAGGACAAACTCCAGCTGACTTAAATCCTGTTAATGGAAATGGATATTGCCTTGAGAATACATTTGATGTAGATAACCAGAATCAGAACCAGACAACACGTGTGATTGTGGCTGCGACGTTGAATGCTGGTAGCACTTTCTATATCTTGGATAATGATAAGGGTAAAATATGGAGCAAAACAGAAGCTGAAGATGCTGTAAAGGCAGAATATCTTGGCAATCAGGCTGTAATAGCAGCGTTGACAGCAAATTTGGACGGTGCAGATAAAAAAATAACAGGAGACGACCTTACTGTGACATTTGATAAAGCTGCAGGTGATTTGACTGTTACAATGATTGAAATATCTGCTGATAAAGCTGGTGACTTTAAAGGTGGTGAAATTCCTGATGCTCTGACACCTGGTACAGAAGCTAATAATGCTATTTTGGCAGCAGTAAGTGCTGGTAAGAAAGTTTCTTGCTATGCAAACGGTGTTGCTTACTATCCGGTAATGATTAGACATTTCGATGATAACCAGACTCCATGGAGCAATGTTGAATACGGCGGAAATGAAAATAACTTCCTTGGCCGTTATGGCGTTTTGCGTAACAACTGGTATGAGATAAACGTAACAGGAATAAAGGATATCGGTTATGCAGATGTACCTGATGTTTATGGAACTCCTGACGATCCAATGGAATCTTACATTTCTGTTGAAATCAACGTTCTCTCTTGGGCTAAGCGTTCTCAGAATGTAGAATTGTAATAATACAGAACTTCATAAAAGTTAATTGACAACATCAGTGTGCGGCCGGTATGGGCCGGCCGCACATTTTCTTAAAAAGGCAGAAGCCGCAGAGGTGTGGCCTGCATGTAAGTCTGCCCGCAGAGACACCATGAGATACGGCGGGGTGCAGCTCCGGCACAGAAAGAGGAGACGTTGCGGAACAATATTGCCGCAAACTAAAACTGACAACAACGAGGCACGACGCTCAAGGGCAAGTGCCCACAACATAAACAGCGACAGCCCAAGGCTAAACATCTGCTTAAGCAACACAGACAGATAGGCATCCGGGCTGGCCCGGCGAGGATAGACAGCAATGTCGCCGCGCAAAGACAATGCAACAATTAAATATGGATAAAGGAAATAAAAACAAAAAATATATATGCTTATGAAGTATCTTTCAATAAAGCGTCTGACTTGGCTGTGCATTGCGGCTTTGTCGACACCGGTGTTCACATCGTGCGACATGATGACCGAAGACAGAGACGACTGTCCCATGGGGCTGTATCTCAACTTCAAGTACGACTACAATCTTGAGCGCGCTGACATGTTCAACGACCATGTGGGAGCTGTAGATGTCTACGTGTTCGACGAAAACGGCAAGTATGTCACACGCCAGTCGGAGGCCAACGTGGGCAGCTCGCTGCCGCTGGCCGTGCCTACATACTCAATGAAGATGGACCTCGACCCGGGCAAGTATAAGTTCATAGTGCTTGCCGGACAAAACTCTTACTCTGAGCAGATGGAGTCGGGACGCGCACGCTTCGTCCGCTCTGACCTTACTGCCGGAGACGACATGACGGCACTCGACGTAAGACTCGAGACAACACAGCAGGGCAGCGACATGCTCCTTGTTGACAACCACGGACTGCCGCTCGACACTCTGTGGCACGGCATGGAGGTTGAACCTGTTGAGGTGTTCGCCGGAAAGCCTACTTACCACACAATCTCGCTCATGCGCGACACCAAGAAAATCAACGTGACAATGCGCGAGCTCGACGACCCCACACAGATGGACGTGGCAAACTATGACATGACCATCACCGACCGCAACTCGCACATCCTCTGGGACAACTCGCTCGATGAGACCAGCACCGTGGTCTACACGCCGCACGCAACATGGAACACCGACGACCGCACGCCGGCCTTCGACCATAACGGCGACCCAATAGACGGAGTGGGCAAGATAGCTCATGCCGACTTTATGACATCGCGCATATTGTATCATGCCGATGCAAAGGACGACGGCATACTGTCTATAGTGAACAAAAACACCAACATGGAAGTGGTGCGCGTCAATCTGCCCGACCTGCTCAGCCGTCTGCGCACGAGCGAGGAGATATACCGCTACTCGGAACAGGAATTCCTCGACCGCGGCTACGACTATCAGCTCGACTTCTACCTCAAGGGTGACCGCCTGGCTTACATAGACATCAGTATCAGCGTGCTGGGATGGAGCAAGCGTGTGCAAGATGTAGATTTATAATTGATATAGCCAACCAACCTAAAAATCACGAATGTCTATGAACAAGAATATATTACATACAGTTAAGGGCGTTGCGGGATGCCTGCTTATGGCATCTCTTGCGGCCGGCTGTGCGCAGGAAGACATCGACACCGCTCCGTCAGGCGGAGGCGGCATGTCGGCATCTTCTTATGTCTCGCTCAGCTTCGCATCGCAGCAAAGCACGCCTACGCGCTCTAATCCTACGGGAGGCGAACAGGGCGACGGAGATGAGACTGGACAAGATTATGAGAATGAAATAAAATCTGCCGTGGCCTTCTTCTATCAGGGAAATAACGGAGTAAACAGCGACGGCTCAACTAAAATCATGGCTGTAGCAACATTTAACGTTGGAAGCTATACCGAGCCGGGCAACGGCATCGACCGCAAATATACAACAACGCCGCAGCAGGTAGACCTCGACGACGGAACATATAACGTGCTCGTGGTGGCAAATCCGGGCGCAGACTGGTGGACAGGTCAGTCGCTCACGCTCGCCGACGTGCGCAATCATATACAGACCACGGCATGGACAGCCTCAGAGTCAGGCTATTCTGACTTCGTAATGACATCAGCTGCCGACGCCACGCTGACGCTCAATTCTAACCCGGAAAATGATCCGGCAAAGGCTGAGGTAAACGTAGAGCGCATGGCAGCAAGGCTCGACTATAAGGCCGAAGCGTCTTATCCTTGTACTGACCCGGCATATTCTGGTGCCACAGTTGAGATAACCGGCGCAGCCCTGGTGAACAATCTTACGGCAGGCAGCTATATCATAAAGCGCGTTGCTGATGATGTTAACGGCACCAATCTGTCTTATCTCGGCAATGAAACTGCAGAAGAGAACGGTGCAGCAACAAATTACGTGCTCGACCCGTGGACGGCAAGCAAGAATGGAAATCTTTACGGAACATGGTTTATGAACGGTTCTTCAGACCCCAACTGGTGGGCCGGTTACGTTCAGCCGGGCACTTCTGTCTCTGACGGAGCCGAAACATGGCAACGTATAGGCTATACCCTCGAAAACACTACGGCAGCCGATGCAGCAGGCAGCGACTACAGCACTGGCGTGGTGTTCAAGGCAAAGTTTAATCCGCAGGGCGTGGCAAATTATCAAGGCGGTGCAACATTCTTCGCCCTCGGCACTCACCTATTTGCATCAATGGAAGACATGATGACATACGTGTATGGTGCCGACTTCAGTCAGTTTGACGATAAAATCGATGCCTGCGACAATTGGGCAGCCGTAAAGAACTTTGCGGCATCGCTGCTCGACAACGACCCGTCAGGCTATAAGGCTTTCCTGCTGGGGCAGGACGAAGCACAAGACCTTGCACAGGTTAAGGAAAGTCTTAAATGGAGCGCATATATGCTCAGCAATTGCGGCTATTCGGCAAGTCTGAACGAAACTTATAAAGTTGAGCTCGACCAGAACGACATTGTTACCCGTAACGCCTTGCAGTCTTACGGAGTGCGTACATACGAAGACGCCACATGCTATTACACATGGTGGGTGCGCCACAGCAATGACAACAATGACGACGCAAAGGGCATAATGGAGTATGCCATTGTGCGCAACAACATCTATAAACTCACGGTCAACAGCATCTATTCGCTCGGAAACGACGTGCCCGGCGAGGACGAGAACATCATTCTTGATGTTTACGTAAACGACTGGCTGCTGCTCGACCCGGAGACTCTGCCTATGTGATAAAATGACTTTAACGAAAAAACACTGACGTTATGAACAAAATGAAACAACATATATATAAGGCTATGTTATGGCTGCTGCCATGGCTGTGCGCCGTGCCTCTTGCCTCATGTTCGTTCGACGACGACATCGACCAGGGTGGCGACGGCACCGCTACGCTGCAGCTGAGCATCACGGCACGTGAGGAAGGCGACCTGAACACAAGGGCAGACGAAGTTGGCACCAATGGTGAGTATATGCACAACCTCTGCGTGCTAATTGTAGACGGCACCAATGTTGTTACCAAAAAACTGTTGCCCAACACCGATGATGAATTTGCCGGTAACACCGCAGCGCAGCAGGGCAATCTGAAGTCGTGGGTGTCAGACCCCTTCACGCTTCCCGAAGGCACTTACACCGTTTATGCCTTTGCCAACATTGATACTTATTATGATAATTTATGGGGCAGTCTTACAGGATTGCAGAGTGGTGCTTCACTCACAACTCTGAATGTGGATATAGATAATATCGTGCTTGAAGATCCTGCTGCAAAGCTTAACTTTGCTGAGGGCAAGTTTATCCCTATGAGCGCAAAGCAGCAGGTTGTGGTTACGGCTGCTACCAAGAGCATTTCTATCGGTCTCGACCGCCTGGTCAGCAAGATAAGAATGAGTATATCAGGCAAGGCCAACACAAAGGTTACAGCCCTGTCGTTTGGCGGATATGCCGACAAGATAACTCTCTTCTCAGAGAAACCTTTGGAAGGTGAGGCATACACAACGACAAAGACAATAACTGTTCCTGAAGGTGGTTGGTCTTTGGATAATGATGGTAAACTTATGATTCCTGACTTTTATGTAAACTCTTCACCGGCTGGTCATCCGTTTAATGTCAGCGTTACTACTGACGAGATGAACGGAATTACATACGAGGCAACCACCGTAAGAGGCGAGCTTCCGCGCAACAGCATCTTCCCGCTTACGCTGCAGCTCAACGACTATGGTCTCGATCTCGCAGCGCAATGCTGGGTAAGCCCGATAGGCAGCCAGCCCGTGGAAGTTCAGATTACAGGCTTTGATAATACATATCAAATAGTAGTGCCCGAAGGATGCCAGTTTGAGTTTACCGTAAATGGAGTGAAAAATAGTGGAGGAACAACCACTGTTACTAATCCTGAATGTAATTGGAATATTCCAGAAGGTGTTGACGGCATAATCTTTGAAAGCCAAACTACTAATGTGAAGACTATTAAGGGCCATGTTACGGCATCTGCCGGCAAGACTTTTGATCTTAGCCTTTTGGTTACGTGGCAGGATAATGGCGCAACATATAACCGCACATATACAGTAAAGGTAGTTACCGACGACATTACTAACTTCCCGTTTAAGAGCAAAACGCGTACACCGGAGTTCGGTCTCGACTATCTGCGTCATGAAATGCTTAATATGTTCAAAAAATAAAAAGGAGGACATAAGATATGAAACAAATATATAAAAAGAAGATATTATTCTTGGTTTCTGCTATTCTGTGCGTATCTTCGGCATTGGGACAAATCAATAATGCATATCGGAATAATTCAGTTCAGCATAAGTATCCTAATAAGTGGTACACCATACGCAACAATTCTGGCATGAGTCAGGCTTCAAAAGACATGGATACTTTTGATGATGAGACACCAAGCTTTAAAAATACTTATACAAACACAGATATCCAGGCAGCACATACATATATCGATACTTTGTATGTCAGAAAAGGAGAGTCTGTAACTTTGTATCTGCCTCTCATTTCAAGCAGCCAGAACCAGCTCAGTGCGCAGGCATACCAAAGGTGGTATAATTTTATTACAGAAGGTACGTTTAGTTATACTTCTAGAAACACAACTTATGACATAGTAAGTTTTAACAGTACTGCTTATCGTTTTGCAAATGGATATGTAGGTGGCGTTAATACTGGTTTGGGAAATAATGGCACAAATTATTTGGACAGAATAACATTTACTTATCCTACAGATGCTCAATATAACACCCGTGTTCAGAATGGCTTTAATAATGGTAGCGCTGGTAACAAATATTATATTGTAGCTTGTGATGCTTCCGGTTATACAGATTTTACTCGATCATTTTCGTCTGGTAATGGTGGAAGTTTTAGAAATGGCGGATATATTGAACCGACATTGAGCGCACGAGCCATCTATTATATTATAGGTGTTGACGGCAGAGGCGGAGCTGACGAAACAGAAATGTGGAAAAACGGATATGGCCGTCTTGCTTCTTCTGAGTATCAGGGAGGTGATGGAGATGGAAAGAAATTTCTGGAAGAATATAACATCACATTTCCGTGTGACCATTTAGGTAATAAGACGGATGAACTTGTTTCGCTGTCGAAAGATGCCCGTGGATATAGAATTAATGGTGACAGCAACGATAACCTTAATGTGTCAATATCTTCTCCAAATAATGTTTTTCGCCTGTTGACAGGTGGAAATAATAATTCGGCTTCAGGTGGTAATGAAACTAATAGTATTACACTGACAGGTAGGCGCCGTACAATAACATTCCGTAAAACCGGTGCCGGTGCGCGTAATCCGTGGAGCGTTGCCGATGGGCAAACAGCAACCATTATTGTAACGAAAAATGTTGGCGGTACAACATATAATATAGCTAAGTTTAATTTGACGTTTGAAAAAGACAACCGCCTGCTTACACAGCATCAGCTGGACAGAATAGACAGACAGCGTAAGGGTGAGAGCACTGGTGTTACGGGTGAGTCATGGTATAGAACTGCGTATCAGAACAGAACACCTGAGTTCTTACGTGAGAATTATACGTTGCTGACGTCAAGAACACTTGATTATGATCCTGATGTGGCAAATCTGTATGGTCAGAACTGGTATTATCCTTTCCCTGTAGAATGGGGATACAGTTCTTATGCATTTTTTGACGGATCAACAACAGATGATTTTAACGGTTCTACAGACGGTAATGCATCTTATAATAGTCAACCTTTTGCAGAATGGGGATATTATGCATTAACCAATACTTATGTAGGATATGGTGATAAAGTGAAGAATAGCGTGAAAGCACCGACGAATCCTTCTATGGGTGGAAAAAACGCAGACGGTTTCTTTATATACGTTGATGCGTCAGACCGCCCAGGTACGGTAATGACGTTGCCTTTCCAGGAAAATCTTTGCCGTGGTACAAAGTTGATGGTAAGTGCATGGGTAAAGAGTGCAGATGAAAATGCCAATGATTCTGAAAATTCAGCCATGCTTTTTACTATTTATGGTGTTGACGCAAATGGAAAGAAAACTCCGTTGTGTAGTCAAAGTACAGGTCAGATAACAACAACTACATATCTTACAAGCTCAGACGGGGATGAATATACCAATGCAAATGGTTATGGCAGCAGTCAGAATGACTGGTATCAGTTGTATTTCTCGTTTGTAAATAATACTGAATTCAATGCAGACTTTGTAAGCTATGAATTGAAAGTTGACAATAACTGCGGTTCTACAGCCGGTGGTGACTTCTATCTTGACGAGATAGAGGTGTTCATCGCCCAGCCGACAGCTACTGTCACGCAGAAGGATTACACCTGTTCAGGCGAGCGTACATTGCTTAGTGCAACATTGGACTGGGCCCAGCTGTGCGACCGTGTAGGTCTTGATCCTGATGAAACGGATACAGGAAAATCTCCGTCAGGAATAGATTTCTGCTTTATAGATGAAGCTGAGTATAACAGACTTCTTTCTAATACGCAAAATCCGACGGTAGAAGAAGTTGCAAAAGCTATAAAAGGCTCAATCGCTATGATTGGAGCAGGCGAAGATGCTGGTTATAACCGTGAGATAGCTTCCCTGCATTATAAGCCTGTATTTACAGAAAATACAGAATATATACCTTCTGAGGAAAACCTGGCTTTAAAGAATACAGACGGAACTAACTATTATTTTTATCGTGCAGGAACTGCAGATGAAGAAAATCGCCGGCTTGCCGTTGATTTCTATTCAGAGATGTCGCCAAACAGAGCGTATCTTATGCTCATACGTGATAATGACGGTACGGTAAGCACAATTGAAGATTTTGCTCAGGAAATGAACGATCCTTGTGCTATTCATAGCCGTTTCTTTGTAACCTCTCAGACTATTATAAAGATAAACGGCGAGGTGGCAAATCCGCAGACAGATTTCTGTGTGGGACAAGCATTTAATTTCTCTGCTCAGATGCGAGTGCCAGACCTGAATGATGATGGAACTATCAAGCGTGATCCTGAGACAGGAGAAGAGATTTATACGGTGTTAGATTCAGAAGTGTTCTTCGACTGGTTCTTTGGCTCTGAGGCAGAGTTCGTAGCAGACCATGACGGCTTTTCATTGGAAACAGCTCTGCATGATTTGAGAAATATTGAAAAATATCGTGATGTAGAAACACTTGACGGTGTCGTTCCTGCAACAGAAGGTCAAATCAGTCTAACACAAGCAGAAATAGACCTTATAAAACAATATGTTGACACACCTGCTCCTGATGGAGGACTGAACAATAAACTTGTGCTTCATAAGAGCAGTTTGGATATTACTATATTGGAAACAGGTCTTGAACTGACAATAAGTCCTATACCGGCAATACGTCCATCTGATTCGGATATTACAGATACAGAATGGGAAAAAATATGTTGGGGCTATGTTCCACTAAATCTTACTGCAAGTGGTGCTGCGCCAAAACTGCATGCTGGATTTAACTCAGTGGAATATCCTTCTAATGATTTCAATCCGTCTTTGCGTATCGGACTTGCTCAACTTAAAAATGCAGCAAAGGGTGTTGGTTCTTTGAAAGTAAACCTTAGAGGTGCAACTTATACAGATGAGGAACATGTAGAGAGGCTGGGGTTGATAGAGAATCTAGGTGGAGATATTGACTATACACAAATTTATCTTATTTCCACTGACGATCCGCAGTATTCTGATTTGATGAATCCACTTAACGGTTTTACCCAATATTATTTACCTATAGGTAAAATAATAAGTCTGGAGGCTCATAAATACAGCACAACTACACCTTACACAAATGAGGCTGATATTGAGTTCTATTTTGACAGACAGACACTTGTAGACGGAAAGACATTCACGTTCAATCCGCATGAGGGTTATGTCTATACATTTGCAATACATTTTGCAGAACATGGAGAAACCGTGAATAACAGTTGTTGGGGTTCGTTCCCATTGACGTTGAAGGTTGTGCCAGAAAATCTTGTATGGAATGGAACGGGCGCTACAAGCAACTGGAATAATGATGCCAACTGGAAGCGTGCCGATGCTAAGGACTTGAAGAATACAGACGGCACATATACTGATAATGCTGAAAATACAACAGACAAAGGCTTTGTGCCGATGCTGTTCTCTAATGTCATCATGCCGAAAGACAGCAAGGCTGAACTTTACATAGCAGGATTTGGAGATGGCGGTAATGGATGGGTAAATACGAGCCGTCCGGATTATATGGAACTGCCGACAGAGAACATCCAATATGACCTGATGGCTTATGAAAAAGACGGAGCGCTCACCACTCAGCGCTACCGTGTGAACATCTGCCGCGACATCCACTTTGAACTGGGCGCACAGATGCTGCATGCCGAGCAGCTGCTCTATAACAAGGCATGGACGGACGTGGAGGTTACTCCTGGACAGTGGACAGCCGTAAGCACACCGCTGCAGGGCGTTGTTGCCGGCGACTGGTATGCTCCTACAACAGGAAAGCAAGAGACGGAGTATTTCAAGGATATAACGTTCAATAAAACAGACTATAGCCGTCTGAATCCTGCCGTTTACCAGCGTAGCTGGAGTACAGGAGCAACGATTGTAGAAAAGCAGACGCCAAACACTACTGTTTCGTTTGATACAGAATGGAGCTCTGCATACAACGACGCAAGCGTGCCTTATGTTGCAGGTGGAGGATTCTCTATCAAGGGTGTTACATCTAACAGCTCATTGCTGTTCCGCTTCCCGAAGGCTGATACAAGCTATGATGTAAGTACTGGAACATTGAATCGTGATAATGCAGGCAAGTTGCTTGTCAGCAACATGGTTGATCGCAGTGATCCGTATACGTATGTTCATTCTGATAAAGTTACAGTTACGCTTACTCCGTCTGCTGACGGCAAGTATCTGATGGTAGGTAACCCGTTTATGGCTTCGCTCGATGTCCAGGCGTTTGTTGCTGCCAATATCGGCGTGCTGGCACAGAAATATTGGATTAGCTCAGATCTAACAACAGCGGCTGTAACTTATGATGAAAGTAATAAGACATGGTCAGAGAACACATCTCTCATTGCACCATATTCTGTGTTCTATGTTGAGGCTAAAACTCCTTCTACCGAAGGTGTCGAAGTTAAATTCACTGCTGACATGCAGAAGTTTGAAACAACTTCAACAGGTGAAGGCTCACAGACCGCTTCTCTCAAGATAACGGCAGAAGCCGCTGAAGGCTCAAGCAGCGCGGCTGTGCGCTATGCCGCTTCGGCAAGCAACGGCTTCGGCATGGAGGATGCACAGATGATTAGCGGACTGACAGGCAATGCCGACAACGCTCCTAAGGTTTACACCGTAGCCGGCAACACGGCAGTGAGCGTCAACCAGCTGAAAGACGCACAGCGCATACCGTTAGGCGTTACGGCAGCCGACGGCTCAGTGGTAACTCTTACGTTCAGCGGCGTGGCAGCCGTTAAGGATGCCGCTATCTACGACGCCGAGCTGCAGAGCGAGACACCGCTCTACGAAGGCTATCAGCTCACGGTGAACGGTCCGTCATACGGCCGCTACTTCCTGATAGGTCACGGCTCGGGTACAACAGGCATAACCGAAACGGGCGCAGAGGGCAACGTCAGCGTAAGCTCTATCGTTCCGCGCCAGGTTGTCGTTTCGTCAGACACGGCTCTGCGTTCAGTGAGCGTATGGTCGGCAGGCGGTGCACTTCTGAAGAAAGTATCGCCCAACGGCAACTTCACCTGCACTCTCAATGGTGTCGACAGCGGCATGGTTGTCGTGCGCACAGAGACAGAGAGCGGCTCGCAGGTGACGAAAATAAGAGTTAGGTAAGTTTTTTATATTTTGACCGACAGGTCAAGTTGCAGGAGAGAATGGGAGTGTCCGTGAGGATGCTCCCATCATTTTTTATGCCAGTTGTGAGGACATACCGGAAAGAACGGGGATGGGACAGATGAGTGCCGGTGAGTAGATGACGATGCCAAATTTGCCGTTTGTTGACTATTTGTAAGATATATGTACTGCTTTTTAGTCTGTTTTACGCTAATACGTGCGTTTGATGTGTTAAAAACCTGATAATGTTTGGCACAATGAAAAGTTAGCACTATCTTTGACACTGAAAGGAAGGAGGCAGAACATAATGCCGAAACACCTTAATAATATAGTAAAAACACATAATTGAAATATAAACCTTAAAACTATGAATTCAGAAAAGAATATCCGTATGGAGCACGACCTCCTCGGCGCACGTGAGATTCCGGCAGACGCATTGTATGGCATACAGACATTGCGCGGCGTTGAGAATTTCTCAATCAGTAAGTTCAAACTCAGCCAGTATCCTCTGTTCATCAACGGTCTGGCATACACAAAGTGGGCTGCTGCTGAGGCAAACCATCAGCTCGGGCTGCTTACCGATGCCCAGTATGAGGGTATCAAGGCTGCTTGTCAGGACATACTGGCCGGCAAGTATCACGACCAGTTCCCCGTGGACATGATTCAGGGCGGAGCAGGCACCAGCACCAATATGAACGCCAACGAGGTTATCGCCAACATTGCGCTGAAACACATGGGCTTCAAGCCGGGCGACTATGAGCACTGCTCTTCTCACGATCATGTGAACCGCTCACAGTCTACCAACGACGCATATCCTACGGCTATCCACATGGGCATGTATGCCAGCCATCTTGCCCTTGTTCCACATATCAAAGAGCTTATCGCGGCATTCCGCAAGAAATCGGAAGAGTTTGCACACATCGTAAAGATGGGACGCACACAGCTCGAGGACGCTGTGCCGATGACTCTCGGACAGACCTTCTCAGGCTTTGCAAGCATACTCGAGGCAGAGCTGCTGCATCTCGACCAGGCTGCAGCCGACTTCCTTGAGGTCAACATGGGCGCAACTGCCATAGGTACGGGCATCTGCTCTGAGCCGGGCTACGCAGAGAAGTGTGTTAAGGCTTTGGCTGAGATTACCGGATGGGACATCACTCTCGCAAAAGACCTCGTGGGCGTAACCTCAGACACATCTTGCATGATAGGCTATATGTCAGAGCTGAAGCGCATCGCCGTTAAGATGAGCAAGATAAGCAACGACCTTCGCCTGCTGGCCAGCGGTCCGCGCTGCGGTTTAGGAGAAATCAATCTCCCGGCACGTCAGCCCGGTTCGTCAATAATGCCCGGAAAGGTAAATCCCGTTATTCCTGAGGTTGTAAGCCAGGTTGCGTTCAAGATTATCGGCAACGAGCTTTGTGTCACCATGGCCGGCGAGGCTGCCCAGATGGAGCTTAACGCCATGGAGCCTGTCATGGCTCAGTGCTGCTTCGAGTCAGTAGATCTTATGGCCAACGCATGCGACACACTGCGCACGCTCTGTGTTGACGGCATTACTGCCAACGAGGATAACTGCCGCCGCGAGGTTAACCGCAGCATCGGCATCGTTACAGCCCTCAACCCCTACATCGGTTACGAGCATTCTACAGAGATTGCCAAGAAGGCTATGGAGACAGGCCGTGGCGTTGTTGAGCTTGTGCTTGAGGAAGGAATACTTACTCAGGAAGATCTCGACACCATCCTTGATGCCAAGAACATGGTTCGCCCTGTTAAGCTCGACATCCACCCGAAATGCTAGTTTTGATGTTTCTGCTTTCTGCCTTTAATTTCGTTTAAGGGCTAAGTTGATATTTTCCGTGCCGTCCGGTTCCTTTCATGGGAATTTGGGCGGCACGTCCTTTTGTCATCCCTTATGGTGTGCAGCGTCTCTTTCGCCATGTGGCAGGCTGTGATACATGCCTGCTGATGCCTCTCTGCATCTTCTCAACAAACTACTCGCCAAAACATGAAAATCAAAAGGCCGGTTTGGGCTTCAAAAACATGCCACTTTTGGGTGAAAAGTGGCCGAGTTACGATGCGTAAACGATAGGTTAATGATTTGAAACCTATACACCTGATTTTGGTTACAGTTTTTCTTTTTCCGTCTTTCTCTCCGAGCGTCCTTTAAGCATAATCGTGCTTTCTCCTTATGATTTTTTTTGCAGCTAATGGAGGCAGGCGCTGTTGCAGCCTGTATGTTACCCCCAAATCAGTTATTAGATTGCACGTAGCTTTATCAATTTTGTGCATTCCAGTTTTCAGCCCGTCTTTTTATTTCTATTGGCGCAAGGCGCTAAGCGCATACCAAGTTCAGCGCAGGCAAATTAAACAGCGTTTCCCGATAATCATTGTATTACAATGGTTTACGATAAAATGGAATGTTTGATGATATGTGGACGCACCTGGGGCGTCCCTACATTGCACTACTTGGAGGCTCCAAAAGTCTTGTTGCTTCTTGTCGCAAGCACTACGTTGGCATTTGACTCTAACTGCTTGAACTCCTTTAACTTCGGCGTAGCCAGTTATAAGAGTGCTTGTGAAAAATTTAACGAAAATCTGCTCAAGATAAAACAAAAATCCCGACCGAATCTTAATAACAGATTGGGGTTTTAATGTGATTCAAGTATAAATAGCCGGAATGTGAAATCTTATTCAGCGAATATTTTTATCCGTGGCATATAAATGAGAGGCGTGGCTTCTGATGTTCACTTTTGACATATTTTCAAAAAACATTGCATTGATTTTGTTAAACCAATGATTTGCGTTATCTTTGCATAATATAAGCTGCATCTCGGCATAACACTCAAACGTGGTTTGGCGATTCTGCTCTCGATTTGCGTTATCTTTGCATAATAATAAGCTGCATCTCGGCATAACATTCAAGCACGCTTGATGTTTCTGCTCTCGATTTGCATTATCTTTGCATAAGATAATCAGCGTCTCGGGGCATAACGCTCAAACGTATCTTGGTGGTTTTGTTGTCGGGTTGCGTTATCATTCTGTTAATGACATGTTTAATTTTAAACAATAAAATATGGAACAAAAGTTTTTTATATATAACACTCTGAGCCGCCGTAAGGAGCTCTTTGTGCCTATCCACAGCCCCAATGTGGGCATGTATGTGTGCGGCCCTACAGTGTATGGCGATCCGCATCTGGGCCATGCACGCCCGGCGATAACCTTCGACATCCTGTTCCGCTACCTCAAGCATCAGGGCTATAAGGTGCGCTACGTCAGAAACATCACCGACGTGGGCCATCTGGAACACGATGCCGACGATGGCGATGACAAGATAGCAAAGAAGGCACGTCTGGAGCAGCTCGAGCCTATGGAGATAGCACAGCACTACACCAACCGCTATCACGACGCCATGAAGGCGCTCAACGTGCTGCCGCCAAGCATTGAGCCTCACGCCACAGGACACATCATAGAGCAGGAGGAGCTGGTGAAGCAGATTATAGACAACGGCTTTGCCTATGAGAGTAACGGCAGCATCTATTTCGACATCGCAAAATATAACGAGAAATATCACTACGGCATACTGTCGGGACGCAACCTCGACGACGTTATCAACGCCAGCCGCCAGCTCGACGGTGTGGGCGAGAAGCGCAACCAGGCCGACTTCGCCCTGTGGAAGAAGGCGCAACCCGAGCACATCATGCGCTGGCCGAGCCCCTGGAGCGACGGTTTCCCCGGATGGCACTGCGAGTGTACGGCCATGGGACGCAAGTATCTCGGCGACCACTTCGACATACACGGCGGAGGCATGGACCTCGTGTTCCCGCATCATGAGTGCGAGATTGCGCAGGCTGTGGCAAGCCAGGGCGACCAGATGGTGAAATATTGGATGCACAACAACATGATAACCATCAACGGACAGAAGATGGGCAAGAGCCTCGGCAACTTCATCACGCTCGAGCAGTTCTTCACGGGCAACCATCCGAGCCTCGACAAGGCTTATTCGCCCATGACGATACGCTTCTTCATCCTCTCTGCCCACTATCGCGGCACGGTAGACTTCTCTAACGAAGCCCTGCTGGCAAGCGAGAAGGGACTGGCCCGACTGATGTCAGGCATCGCCGACTTAGACCGCGTGCCCGTGTCAGACAAGTGCGACGCGCAGACCGAGGAGTTTGTGAAGAACCTGTGCCAAAAGTGCTACGACGCCATGAACGACGACCTTGCCACACCTCAGGTTATCAGCTATCTGTTTGAGGCCTGCGGAGTGGTCAACAAGCTGCTCGACCACAAGGCCACTATCTGTGCCGACTGCCTGAAGGAGCTTGCCGACACGATGCGCCTCTTTGCGATAGACCTGCTCGGACTGAAGGAAGAGAAGGGCAACTCGTCTGACGCACGCGAGGAAGCCTACGGCAAGGTGGTAGACATGGTGCTGAGCCTCAGGGCAAAGGCAAAGGCCGAAAAAGACTGGGCCACAAGCGACCGCATACGCGACGAGCTGGCTGCTGCCGGATTCGAGGTGAAAGACACCAAGGACGGCTGCGTATGGAGACTCGACAAATAATGTTGATGTCATGTTACTGAAACCTGTGATGTGTATGTCAGTCGTGCCTGCCAAATCCTTTGGCAGCATGATGCCGGCCTGTCTGCGGCCGGCCCGCCGCTTCAGCAGGTCATCCGTATGATGCTTCTGTTTACACATCTTATATAATATATAAAGAGCAGCGGCATGTTGGCCGCCCGTTTCCTAAGGCATGCGTGCCGCTGCTCTTTCAAAAAAGTTTTTTATCCAATGCAGGATAGCCTCTTATGTGAGGCATTAACCAACAGAGGTCAGACTATGAAAAATATTGCTTACGTTTTGTCTTTATTGATGTTAACGCTCATGACGGCCTGTTCCGACCGTAAGGAGTATGTTATAGCCATGTCGCAGTGCAGCGAGGACATCTGGCGCGAAAAGCTCAACACCGAGATGCTTGCCGGCACTTATCTTTACGACAACGTCACGTTGAGGGTGGCCTCGGCCAACGACGACAACGTAAGGCAGACTGAGCAGATAAACGGCTTTGTAAACGATGGCGTCGACATCCTTATTGTCGCCCCAAACCAGATGAACACCGTTACGCCGGCCATCGAGAACGCATACAACAAAGGCATACCTGTAATACTTTTCGACCGCAAGACCGGTTCAGACAAATACACGGCATTTATCGGCGCCGACAACGTAAAGATGGGGCGCACCATGGGCGAGTATATCGCGTCGCGCCTTGGCGGCAAGGGGCGTGTCCTGGAGATAACGGGCCTTAAAGGCTCGTCGCCGGCCATAGAGCGCCATCAGGGCTTTGCCGATGCCCTGAAGCACTATCCGGGCATAGAGCTGGTGGCCGTGAGCAGCGGCACATGGATGCAGCAGAGCGGGCGCAAGGCCATGGAGGCCATGCTCGACAGCGTGGGCGGCAACATCGACTACGTGTTTGCACACAACGACCGCATGGCCCTCGGAGCGCGTCAGGCAGCCCAGGCACGCGGACTGGCAGGCCGCATAAAGTTTATCGGCATCGATGCCCTGCCGGGCAAGGGCGGAGGCATCGAGCTGGTGCGCGACGGCGTGCTCGACGCATCATATATCTATCCCACGCGCGGCGACATGGTAATGCAGCTGGCCATGAGCATTCTTGAGAAGCATCCCTACCAGCGCGAGAACCTGATGAAGACAGCCCTCGTAACCAAAGACAATGCCGAGGTGCTGCTGATGCAGGCCGAAGAGATGAACAAGCTAAACGACAAGCTCAACATGATGCACGACCGCGTGAACATGTATCTCACGCAGTACAGCCATCAGAAGGTCTACCTCATGATGTTCATCATCATCCTTGTGCTGCTGGTGCTCTCGTTTGTAGCCTTCTACCGCACCATCGTCGTAAAGCGGCGCATGCGCGAGGATGCAGCCAACGCCAAGCTGGTGTTTTTCACCAACATAAGCCATGAGTTCCGCACACCGCTCACTCTCATTGCCGACCCCGTCAGGCGCATGCTCGAGGCCGACAACCTGACCACGCAGCAGCGCTCCATGCTCTGCCTGGTAAGAAAGAATGTCGACGTCATGCTCAGACTTGTTGGCGAGATTCTCGACCTTCGCAAGATTCAGAACGGCAAGATGCAGCTCACCGTGAGCCGCTTCAACCTGTCGGACAGCGTAGGGCAGTGGGTGGCCAACTTTGCGCCGCTGGCCGACAGCAGGGACGTGGAGCTGAGCGTTGACTGCGGCCACGACATAAACATAGAGGCCGACCTGTATAAGATGGAGCGTATATGCTATAATCTTATCAGCAACGCCATAAAATACAACCGCAAGGGCGGCAGAGTGAGGATAAGTCTTGCTGCCGACAGCGGCATGGCGCGTCTGACCGTAAGCGATACGGGCATAGGCATACCGCGCGACAAGATTAACCACGTGTTCGACCGCTTCTTCCAGGCATCAGCCGAAAACCGCGGAGGCACGGGCATCGGGCTTGCCATAGTAAAGGCCTTTGTCGACCTTCATCACGGACAGGTTACGGCAGAGGCCAACGCCGACGGCGGGGCAACATTTACGGTGAGTCTGCCGCTGACGCAGCCCGGAGAAACCATAGTGGAGCAGCCTGATGTAGCAGCTTTGGAGACAGGCGACAGCGTTCCGGCAGACATACCTATGAGCGGCGGCGTGGAGATGATGACGGCACAGGACGACGGCGAGCGCAAGTCGATAGTGGTGGTAGACGACAACAGCGACGTTAAAGACTATATCGTCAGCCTGCTCTCGGCCCACTACGATGTCAAGTGCGCGTCCGACGGCCGCGAGGGACTCGCCTTGTGCGTCAAGTATGTGCCCGACCTGGTTATCTGTGACGTGATGATGCCCGTGATGGACGGTCTTGAGATGTGCCGCCGGCTGAAGGCGGAGACGGCCACGAGCCATGTGCCCGTCATACTGCTCACGGCCCGCACCTTCGACGACCAGCGCGCCGAGGGCTACGACTGCGGCGCCGACGCTTACATAACCAAGCCCTTCAGCAGCAACGTGCTGCTGTCGCGCGTGCGCAATCTGCTCAATGAGCGCATGAAACTGAAAAATATCTATTCGGGTGCCGAGGCAGAGGAGGACAAGGCTGCCGACGATCCTGATACACGCTTTGTGGCCGACTTCAGGCATCGCCTGAAGGAGCATCTGTCTGACTCAGAGCTCAATGTGGAGACTCTTGCCGCCGAACTCGGCCTTAGTCGCGTGCAGCTCTACCGTAAGGTGAAGCAGTTCACAGGTTCGTCGCCCGTTGAGATAATACGCATAACGCGCCTGAAGGCCGCCGAGCAGCTGCTGCGCACCACATCGAAGACCGTGTCGGAGATATCCTACGACGTAGGCTTCTCGTCGCCGTCTTATTTCACCAAGTGTTTTAAAGACTATTTCGGCCATCTGCCCAACGAGGGCCGTGGCGTGTAGTCGGCTTGTCAGATAATATCAGTGAAAAATAATTCTTCTAAAGCCCTTGCCATACGTGGCGGGGCTTTAATTATAATATGTATTTTTTATTTTAATATCCTTGTTTATCAGGCGAAATGTATATTTTCCATTTAAAGCGATTTATGGCCTCATTTTATGGTGAAACTTATATAAAATAAATCAATAAGACAGCAAATTATTAGATTAGATACCGAAAATACACAAATATACATTCTTTATAAGATATTTGTTAATAATTCGTGATAAAGCTTTGGTAAATGTTAATAGTTTTGTATATTTGCATGCAATCTAAACTTAACTAATAAAAATTGTGTAACTATGGATAGGAAACTACTATTTGTTGGAGTATCTCTCCTGAGTTGTTTCACTAGTGTTCACGCTGATGATGTTCTTAGTCATGTGATTGAATACGATGGAACACAAGTAAGTTCTCGAACTGACTATACTTATGACGCCGTATGGTTATAGAAGAGTTTATAACAAGACCAAGTCCGAGCGATCCGTCAGTTATGTCAAATTATGAAAAGATTAATTATGGTTATGATTCACAGAAACGCCGTAATTTTGTGGCCGATTACATGTGGAACACTTCCACGCTGACATTTGTTGGTCGTCCTATCGAGGGAGCCAAGACCACTTCTACTTATGATGATGCCACAGGACGCGTTTCGGAACAACTGTTCTATGACTGGGGCACATCTGACTGGAAAGAGGATTATTCAAAGAGATGTGTGTATACATACGATGGCAATACGGCAACCGAAAACCGCTATAAGAAGCTTAACGGAACTGAGCAAACCACCCCATACGAGATAAACGAATATACCTATGACGACAATATGAACATATTGCAAAAGATACGCAACAGCTATTCGTTCAGTTTTGCAGAATACGATTATGTAAAGACGCCTACGGAAAAAGAGGTGTATGAGTATGATGACAGGGGCAACGTGACCTTGAAGGAGGTATATATGTATTCAAGCGGCGACGACTATGACCCATGGGGTGGAGACGGTGATCCTTGGGGTGACCCTTCTGATACAGACGAGGATGCGGATGATTCTGAGAACGGCGACACCGAAGGCAAATGGTCGCTGATGTACAGATATAAATATCAGTATGAGTATGATGCCAAGGACAATATAACGAAAAAGACAACTTTGGTGTGGCGCGACTATCTTGGGGAGTATGACACCGAGTCAGTGCTGACCTATGAATATTTCTACGGATCGAACGAGGCTCTTGAGCTGCCTTACAGCAATAACTTTGATGCAGATGATTCGTTCGACGGATATACTGCATCGGGCAGTGGCGAAGCCGGCGCAGGCTGGAAACTCGGTAATGGCTCGGCTATATGCACTGCTGCAGTTGACAGCGATCCTAACATACCTGAGATACTTTATCTGCCGGCTCTGCGTTTCACGACGGACAACGAGATTGAAATTTCGTTTAAGGCCAAGGTGGCTGACGCCTCAAAGCCCGGTAAGCTGCAGATGATATTGTGCCGCAATGACGAGACCCATACTCCTTTAGGTACGATAGGTCAGATGTGGGACATCACGGATACAGAGTATCAGGAAATAAAAGGTTTTGTTGTTCCAGACAAGAGCGACGCCTATGTGATAGGTATCTGTTTTGACAACTATCAGAAGGGTTCAGAGGTATATGTTGATGATGTAGACGTAAAGAATGGACGTCCGTCGGCAACTCCTGTTGCACCATACAACTTTGCAGCCACTCCGGCTCAGGACGGATCATTACAGGTTAAATTAGTATGGTATACACCTAACACTAATCTGGCAGGTGACTTCATCAGTCATGTAGACAAAATGGAACTCTACCGTGACGGTATAGATGAGCCTCTATATACCACTCAGGCCACTGGTGCTACGCTTGCAGCCCAGTATGTAGATGCAGACATACCTGAGAAGGGAGAATATACATATCGTGTGTATGCGTATCTCGACGGATTGAAGAGTTATGCTGCCGTTATAAGTGTTAAGGTTGGATATTCTGTACCTTCGCAGATCGAGGGTCTTACCCTGGTAGAGAACGATGACCACTCTGTTACAATCTCATGGGATAAGGCAGATTCTGAATACGGCGATGTAAAATATTATATAGAGCGTAATGGCAGTGAGGTTCTCGATGACGATTTCTCAGGTACGACATTTGTCGATAAAGGAATTGACACAAGTTATGGTCAGCAGCCTGTTTACTATATCATACAGCCCTATAATGAAGTTGGTTACGGCAGAATAACAAGTTCGAACCTTATGTTCATAGGCGAGTCTTCGCTGACACCGTTTAAGGAGTCGTTTGCCGGAGGTGAGCCCACGCATCTGTGGATGAACGAGAAGGTTGTGGGCTACGACGCTGCGTGGGGTACAGGCGCAAGTTGTCCTTCATATCCCTCTGTTGAGGCTCAGGATGGTGATGGCGGTTTTGCCGCATTCCTCTCTACAAGCCTTGCCGAAGGCGATGTCATAAGGTTCACTAGTGAGAAGATAGACTTGAGCAAGTTGGTAAATCCTGAGCTGACGTTCTATATGTATCAGATTGATGGTGACCAGACTGATGATGCTATCGTGGTTGAGGCTTCGAAGGACAATGGCGAGTATGAGGCCCTTACAAGTGCATTACATGTATCCGGCTACGATGCTGCAGGTTGGACAAAGCAGACCGTGTCGCTCGATAAGTTTAAGGGTGAGAAGAATGTACGTCTAAGTTTCAAGGGCATTTCCGCCATCACTCACGACATATTGATAGACAATATGACGGTTGGTGAAAAGCAGACTAGCGGTATCGGTTCTACATTGACCGACGGTGTCAGGGTATATGCCTCAGATGACGAGATAGTTGTCAATGCTCCGGCCGAAAGCGATGTAAGAATCTTCAATGCAGGCGGTGCGCAGCTTTATGCCGGCCGTGTGGCTGATGTAAGGGTTGCTGTTGCCAAAGGATTGTATGTCGTTACAGTTGACGGCCGTTCTACAAAGATTACGGTGAGATAATAGCACTGCAATAATCCTTATATAAGAAACTAAATGTCGGGGTGCAATGTGGCATAATGCTATGTTGCGCCCCTTTTCATTCCCGGTGCCAACCAGACAAAACAAGACTTCTTAACCTCATATTTATCTTCGGGATTCGTCTGCATTATTGTTCGTCCTGTCTGTTCATTCCTGTCCTGCCGCCGTGTCCAGCCACGGCATATCTCTGTTGCCGCATCAAGGAATATAAAGAAAATGTTAATAAGTGTGTAGTCCTTTTAGGTTTTATTGGCCATGAAACGGGCAAAATAGGCCACAGAAATCGTACAAAGTATGTAAATTTTGTTACATGAACGAAATTTTTAATTCATTGGTATAAAATTGTTAACAAAAATTTCATAATCTAAATAATTTTGCTAGCGACAAAAGTCACGATAAACAATTTATTAAACCATAAAAACGCAGTAAAAATATGAAGAACATTAAACTAATGCTATCAAGCGTAAAGCGTATTGTGCTGTTCTTCGTCTTAATGAGTTTCGGCTTGTATGCCACGGCTCAGACAACGATGGAAGTCAGCGGTACGGTGAAAGACGATCAAGGTGAGACGGTTATTGGAGCCAGTGTGCTTGAAGAAGGTACGACAAACGGTGCTGTAACCGACATAGACGGAAACTTTAAATTAAAGGTGAAGGAAGGCGCCAAGATCAGAATTTCTTATGTAGGTTACAACACAGTGACGCTTCCGGCGCGTCAGAACATGGTTGTAAAGCTCGAGGAAGCCGGAAACATTATGGACGAACTTGTTGTAACAGGTTATACCACTCAGCGTAAAGCCGACCTTACAGGATCTGTGTCTGTAGTTTCGACAGACGACCTGAAGACAAGTCCGGATGCCGACCCGATGCGTGCATTGCAGGGCCGTGTTCCGGGTATGACTGTTACAGGCAACGGTTCGCCAATAGGAACAGGAACAGTAAGAATACGTGGTATCGGTTCGTTCAACTCTTCACAAGACCCGCTTTTCGTAATCGACGGTGTGCCAACAACAATGTCTCTCAACTCTCTTAACACTAACGACATTGAGAGCATGCAGGTGCTTAAGGATGCGGCTTCTGCTTCTATCTATGGTTCGCGCGCGTCTAACGGCGTCATCATTATCACGACAAAGCAGGGTAAGAAAGGCGGCAAGATGAAGGTTGACTTCTCTGCAAATCTTACGGCTTCGTTCTATACATCACAGTCATTGATGAACCTGTGTAACTCTGCCGAATATGCCACTGCAATGGCTCAGGCAGCCCTGAACGACGGAATAGACCCTGTTACATATGCAGCCAACTACGGACTTAATCTCAACGCCGCCAACGGAACCCCTATCACGGTATGGAATCCGGCAACAGAACAGTATGAGAATTATACTGTAAACGGCCGTTATGACGGATTTATCAACAGCGCAAAAACAATGAAATATTCAGATACAGACTGGCTTGACGAGATTTCGCGTACAGGCTTCTCTCAGAACTACGACCTGTCTATATCTAACGCAACAGACAAATATTCGGCATTATTCTCTTTAGGATACAAAAAGAACGAGGGTATATTGAAGTATACTTCGTTTGAGAATATTTCTGCCAGAATGAATTCTTCTTACAACATTAACAAGAATCTGACAGTAGGCGAAAACTTCACCATAACATGGTCGAGACAAGTTGACTGTGCGCCAATGGAGAATGCCTTGAAAATGGCTCCTATCGTGCCGGTATATGAGACTGACGGAACAACATTCGGTGGTCCTGTAGGAAGCATGTCCGACCGTCAGAACCCGCTCCGCGAGATGTATCAGAACCGTGATAACCATCTTGACTACTGGCGTCTGTTCGGTAATGCATACGTAGAGCTGAAGCCGATTGAAGGCCTTGTGCTCCGTTCAAGTTTCGGTATAGACTTCTATACATCTTTTATACAGTCGATGAATCATACCTTCCATTCAGATATCGTCAACAACAACGTTGCAAGCACAACGCTCTCTAACAAGAATGATATGAACTGGACATGGTCTAACACAGCCACTTACAACTTTACGCTTGCCGACAAGCATGATTTCTCTGTTCTGCTGGGTGTCGAGTTGTCAAAGCAGAACTCTATCGACTGGTCTGGCTACAATGAAGGCTATGCACTCGAAGATCCTGACTATATGTGGCCTAACGCTGCAACAGGCACAGCCCGCGTTGCCGGCGCAATGGTAGGATACAGGCTCGCTTCTTTCTTCGGTAAGGTTGACTATAATTATGATGATCTTATCTTGGCTTCGTTCACGATGCGCCGCGACGGTTCTTCACGTTTCGGCAAGGGCAACCGCTGGGGTACATTCCCCGCAGCCACATTAGGCTTCCGTGTATCCAAACTGCTTGAAAAAGACTGGTTAGACGACTGGAAAATACGTTTGTCATGGGGTAAGACCGGTAACCAGGCTATAGACAATAACGCACAATTCGGACTGTATGTCGCTGATTATGGATTAGACCGTATAACCTCTACAGCCTATGACCTTTTCCTTCAGGGCTCAGGCACATTCCCTTCTGGATACCGTGCCACACAGCTGCCTAATGCAAACCTGAAGTGGGAGTCGGCCACACAATATAATATAGGTACAGACTTTACGCTGTTCCACAACATGCTCTATGGTTCTATCGACTGGTATATCAAGGATGTCGACGACATGCTTATCAATCCGGCATATATCGGTACAAAGGGCGAGGGTGGTGCAACATGGATGAATGGTCCTTCGCTGCGCAACTGGGGTATGGAGTTTATGCTCGGATACCGCAAGACACTGCCATGCGGACTTGGACTCGACATCAACGCCAACGCCGACTTCTTCCGCAACAAGGTTACATCTCTGCCCGAAACAGCAACAGGCTCTTATGCTCATACGTCTAAGGAGAATCTCGTAGAGTCAGGACAGCCTTATGGTTCAATAGTAGGATACGTTGTTGAGGGACTTTATCAGACACAAGAGGAAGTTAATGCATCCGGTCAGGCCAATGCGCGTGTAGGCGGACTTAAATACGCCGACCTCGACAAGAATGGTGTTATCAACTCTGATGACCAGGATTGGATCTACAATCCCGTTCCTAAGTTCTCTTATGGCATTAACATAGGCCTTACATATAAAGGTTTCGACCTGAGCATGTTCTGGCAGGGCGTTTACGACAAGGATGTTTATAACAACCAGAAATTCCAGACAGACTTCTGGGCTGTTACTGACGCAGGATCTAACAAGGGTAACCGACTGCTCAACGCATGGAACACCAACAATACCGGCTCAACCATCCCGAGGCTGTCAACGACCAATACTGCCGACGAAGGCCGCGCATCAAGCTATTTCGTTGAGAACGGATCTTATCTGAAACTGCGTACGCTGCAGGTGGGATACACATTCCCTTCAAGTTTTATTTCAAAGCTTAAGATGACAAGTGCACGCGTTTATCTTTCAGGCCAGAACCTGCTTACAATAAAGAGTTCAAGCCTTACATGTCCTGATCCGGAGAACCCGGACTGGAACTATCCGTTGTCAACATCACTCTCATTCGGATTACAATTAAGTTTCTAACATTTTAACGATTTATCAAAATGAAAAAGATATATATCATATTAGCAGCATGCGTCCTGGGCCTTACGCTGACAAGCTGTGACGATTTTCTTGACTATACTCCTACTGCTGTGGTAGACGAGGATAAGGCCTTCTCTGATCCTGAAGGAATGGTTACCTCTGCTTACGCCATGCTCGGCGACTGCTGGTTCTCATATCCGTTTAATCTCTTTCCTTATGGAGACATAACGTCTGACGACTGTCTTAAGGGCGGAAGCGGACCTAATGATACAGGATATCATGCCATGGATATATGGACAACACTGACTTCTACCACTCCGGGTGAGATGGACGAGCTGTGGTATCGTCTTTATTGTGCCGTGTCTCGCTGCAACCGTGCATTGCTGTCACTTGAACGTAACGGCGAGAGCAAGCTCGGAGCCGAGACTACACGCCAGCGTGTGGCTGAGGTTAAATTCCTCCGTGGACATTTCTACTATAAGCTGCTCACCGTATTCCGTAAAATACCTTGGATTGATGAGAGGGTAGAAGATGACGGAACACAGGAGTCTGTAAGAAATGACCAGTACACTTATGAAGAACTCTTCGGCAAGATTATCAGCGACTTTAAGGTTGCTTACGATGTTTTGCCGGTAAAAGAGCCGGGACAGGACGGCCGTGCCAACAAGGTGGCAGCTGCAGCATACCTTGCAAAATGCTATCTTAACCTCGCATGGGGTAACGGATATGAAGCAGGTACAGGTGTTGACCACATCAACACAAACTATATGGACAGCGTTGTGATATACACCGACGAAGTTGTCAACTCTGATTACGGTTATCTCGAGGATTATGGCGACATTTTCCTTCCCGAATATAAGAACAGTAAAGAGTCTGTGTTTGCAGTACAGTGTTCTGACTATGAGGATGACCATACTACTTACGGCCGTGCCAACTGGTCGGTAATGCTTAACGGCTGCTGGGGTATGTGGTCTTGCGGATGGGATTTCCACAAGCCTTCTCAGAACCTCGTAAATGCCTTCAAGACAAAGAACGGTCTGCCAATGTTTGACAATTACAACGACAGTGTTGACTATCCTATCAACGGACAGCCTACTGCACAGAAGTGGGATCCGAGATTGTTCCATACTGTAGGAATGCCATCTTTCCCATACAAATACGAGAAGGAATATACGCAGACTATGGCTAACTCTCGCGACGCTACCGACTATGGCTATTATACATCGCTTAAGGAAGTTCCGCAGCGTTCTAAGGGTGAAACATTCAATGATTCATGGCAGGCTTTTGCAACAAACGACTATGTAATACGTTATACAGATGTCATGCTTATGCGTGCTGAAGCACTCATCGAACTTGGCCGTCTGTCTGAGGCCCGCGTCATCATCAACGATATCAGACGCCGTGCTGCCAACTCTGTGAACAAGCACATTGAATATGCTGCCGACCAGTGCCAGATAGCAGAATATCCTGTTTCTCCGTATTTCGACAACAAGGAGAACGCACGCAAGTGCCTGCGCTGGGAGCGCCGTCTTGAGATGGCTATGGAGAACGGACGCTTCTTCGACCTGCGCCGTTGGGGTGTTGCTTCTCAGACACTTAACGCTTACTTCGCAAGCGAGCAGAACTCTACATACAGCTTCTTCGACCACAACGGCAACGTGATGGAAGGCGCGCCTGTATCATACGATGAAAACGGGAATGTGACAAGTGCCAGGGAACAGCATTACGGACAGTATTACCGCGATGCTCACTTTACGGCAGGCAAGAACGAGTTCTTCCCGATACCTTATAATCAGTTGTTCTACATACCTGGATTATACACCCAGAATCAGAATTATGATTAAAGGATAATTGCCGGTTGCATTTATGGAATAGAAGATGATAGGTATTTTAAGTTGATGAAGATACATCCGGCGGATGTGCGGTGTATTTTGCATAAGATTTCGTGCGGATGTATCTTTTAAAGGTAATAAGATTGTTTTTAAAAGGATATTGCCAATATTGTATACATTGGTAAAATTATAATGACGGCGGTCGTGTAGGTGCAGCGTGCAGGAATGCTGCCGACATTGCAGATTCATAAAGGATACAGCATAACAGAAGAGTGTGCCTTGTTAAGTGCTGAAACGTATTTTGAACAAATAACAGCTCTGATCAGAACCTGCAAAATATTAACCGTTCCGTCTTGAATAGAGAAAAATTTTTAGGATATATAAAGAATATAATCATGAAAATAAGAAATATACTTGTAGCATTACTTCTTGGAACAGCCTCTTTTCAGGTGGCTGCACAGAATTGTAATGTGTCTTTCCTGAGCAAGTCGCATTGTATTATGCGTGCTGAGGGCAATAGCCGCTACGTGCTGCTGCCTGTGCAGGAGTCATCAGAAATAACCAATGTCAAAGTGATTGTTGACAATAACGTTGTAAAGACATTGAACGTAAAGCTTGCCACAGACAATATAGACTATTACGTTCCGCTGGACATCTCGAAGCTTGGCGGCAAGAAGGTGTTGTTCGACTTCCATGTAAACGGAGTTGACGGCAAGCCTACGGCAATGAAGGATTATGCCTGCTGGAAGAACATTTCTTATGCCGACACCTTTGACACTGCTAACCGCGAGAAGTTCCGTCCTGCATATCATCACACGCCTGCATACGGCTGGATGAACGACCCTAACGGAATGTTCTATAAAGACGGCGTATACAATCTTTATTATCAATACAATCCGTACGGTTCACAATGGGAGAACATGACCTGGGGACACTCCTCAAGCCGTGACCTCGTAAACTGGACCGACGAAGGCTTGGCCATTGAACCCGACGGCCTTGGCACAATCTTCAGCGGCAGCTGCGTGGTTGACAAGGACAATACCGCCGGGTTTGGTGCCGGAGCCGTAGTGGCATTCTACACCACGGCAGGCGAGAACCAGACGCAGAGCATGGCCTACAGCACTGACAACGGAAAGACATTTACCAAATATGAAGGCAACCCAATTCTGACAGCCGACGTGCCCGACTTCCGCGACCCGCACGTGTTCCGTCACGAAAAGAGCGGCCGCTGGATTCTGATTCTGGCAGCAGGGCAGGAGATGCGCATATACTCTTCGGCCAATCTGAAAGACTGGACCTATGAGAGCAGCTTCGGCAAGGGTTACGGATGCCATGAGGGCGTGTGGGAGTGCCCCGACCTCTTTGAACTGCCTGTTGAAGGCAAGAACTACAGCAAGTGGGTGCTTGTGTGCAACATAAACCCCGGCGGACCTGCAGGCGGCAGCGCCACACAGTATTTCACCGGAACATTCGACGGCCACAAGTTTACCTGTGACACAAAGCCCGAGGTTACAAAATGGGCCGACTATGGCAAGGACAACTATGCCGGAGTAACTTTTGACAACGCTCCTGACGGACGCCGCATAATGATAGGCTGGATGAGCAACTGGCAGTATGCCAACCAGGCGCCCACACAGCAGTATAGAAGTGCCAACACCATTGCGCGCGACCTGTATCTCTATACAGACGGAACGACAGAATATCTGGCCTCGAAGCCTTCTGTAGAGAACGAGAAAATGAGAGGAAAGGCTGCCGTGAAGAAGAATATTTCAGGCTCGAAGACCATAAGCAAGATGTTCAGCAAGCCGCGCGGCACCTATGAGGTGGTGCTCACTCTGGGCAATGACAATGCCGGCAACGTTGAGCTTGTGCTCTCTAACACAAAGGGCGAGAACGTAAGCATGATGTATGATGCAGCCAAAGGCACACTGAGCTTCGACCGCCGCAAGAGCGGAAACGTTTCGTTCAGCGACCAGTTCCCTGCCGTGTCTGTGGCTCCCGTTGTAGGATCTAAGCTCAACGAGCTGCGTCTTTATGTAGACAACTGCAGCGTTGAGGCTTTTGCCAACGGCGGACGCTCGGTTATGACCAACCTCGTGTTCCCGTCAGAGCCATACAACAGCATATCAGTTAAGTGCGACGGCAAGAAGAAGTCGGCCTCGCTCGTTGTATATCCTTTAAACAAATAACTTATGAAACCAACCAAGACCATATATCTCATCCCAGTGATGTTCTGCTTCTTCGCCATGGGCTTTGTCGACCTTGTCGGCATAGCCTCCAACTACGTGAAGTCAGACCTTGGGCTGAGCGACTCCGTCGCCAACGTGTTCCCCTCGCTGGTGTTCTTCTGGTTCCTTATCTTCTCAGTGCCCACGGGCATGCTTATGAACCGCATCGGGCGCAAGAACACGGTGCTGCTGTCGCTTGCGGTGACTGCCGTGTCGCTCGTTCTTCCGCTCTTCGGCGAGAGCTTCGCCATAATGCTTCTGTCGTTCTCGCTGCTCGGCATAGGCAACACCCTGATGCAGACATCGCTCAACCCGCTGATCTCGACCGTGATCCGCGGCGACAACCTTGCCAGCACCCTTACTTTCGGTCAGTTCATCAAGGCCATCGCCTCCTTCCTCGCCCCCTACATAGCCATGTGGGGCGCCACAGGCGTGCTTCCTTCTCTCGGCATGGGCTGGCGCGTTCTGTTCCTGGTCTACTTCGTTGCAGGCGTTCTTGCCACGCTCCTTCTGCTGGTAACCCCCATCAAGGAAGAAGCCCCCGCGGGCAAGGTTTCGGGCTTCGGCGACTGCCTCCGCCTTCTCGGCAAGCCCATCGTCCTTCTGTCCTTCCTTGGCATCATGTGCCATGTTGGCATCGACGTCGGCACCAACACCACGGCGCCCAAGCTCCTTATAGAGCGTCTGGGTATGAGCCTTAACGACGCCGCCTTCGCCACGAGCCTCTACTTCATCTTCCGTACGGCAGGCTGCCTGACAGGCTCGTTCTTCCTCCGCGTGATGAACAACCGCGTGTTCTTCGCCATAAGCGTTGTAATGATGGCCCTTAGCATGTGCGGCATGTTCTTCGGCACGTCGAAGGCCGTGCTCTACACAGCGATAGCGCTTGTAGGCTACGGCAACTCTAACATCTTCTCGATAGTGTTCTCTCAGGCGCTTCTCTCAGTCCCCGATCGTCAGAACGAGGTTTCGGGTCTGATGATCATGGGCCTTTTCGGCGGCACTGTGTTCCCCCTTCTGATGGGCTTTGCCTCCGACGCTGCAGGCCAGGCTGGAGCCGTAGGCGTGATGTCAGTCGGCGTGGTCTATCTCCTTTATTATATAAACAAGGTAAAACATTGACAAACTTCAAACAAACAAGCATAACGATATGAAAGATATAATAGTAGGTCTTGGAGAAGCCCTTTGGGACGTTCTTCCCGACGGCAAGAAATTGGGCGGTGCTCCTGCCAACTTCGCCTACCATGCCGGCCAGTTCGGCTTCGACTCAGTAGCCGTCAGCGCCGTGGGCGACGACCGCCTTGGCGACGAGACCCTCGCCGCCCTTGACGACAAAGGTCTTAAATACATGATGCCTCGCGTTCCTTATCCTACGGGCACTGTTCAGGTTACGCTCGACGACGACGGCATCCCGACGTATGACATCCGCGAGAACGTTGCCTGGGACAACATCCCCTTCACCCCGGAGCTTGAGGCCCTTGCCCGCGACTGCCGTGCAGTTTGCTGGGGCTCTCTGGCCCAGCGCAACGTAGTTTCGCGCGATACGATCGGCAAGTTCCTCGATGCGATGCCCTCAGACAAGGGCGTCCTGAAGATATTCGACATCAACCTGCGTCAGAACTTCTACACGAAGGAAGTGATAAGCGAGTCGGTGAAGCGCTGCAACGTATTGAAGATAAACGACGAGGAGCTCGTCGTGATAGGGCGCCTGTTCGGCTATCCGGGCCTTGACATGAGCAACAAGTGCTGGCTGATACTTGGCAAGTACAACCTTGACATGCTTGTGCTGACATGCGGCGTCAACGGCAGCTACGTGTTCACACCCGGCAGCGTGTCCTTCCAGGAGACTCCGATAGTAGAGGTGGCAGACACGGTAGGCGCTGGCGACTCGTTCACTGGCACGTTCTGTGCCGCCATTTTGAGCGGCATGGACGTCAGGGATGCCCATGCCCTTGCTGTAAAGGTGTCAGCCTATGTGTGCACACAGAGCGGCGCCATGCCCGTAATACCTGACAACATCAAAAGTTTTATAAAGCGCTGAGACTGACAGCGCCAAGGCCCGTGCCGGCAGTTTCGTGCGGTTCTGGCAGTCGTGCCGTTCCGTTACGGAAAGCCTTATGGCAATTTGTTTCTATCGTTCTTGTTGCCTTGTGGCAGGTGCGGGCTTTTTATTTAATGATTTCTTCATGTTTCAGCCGCATCCATGTCTTATATTTAGCTTACAGCCGTTATCTTTTACGCCGTCGTGGCTGCCTGTGTAAGGATAAGGCTAACGGCAAGATGCCGACAGAAAGCACAATGACAGACGAAGGTATTAGTTGGGCTGATGAACATAATATGCGGTCTGCTGACCGATTTTGGGTTTTAAGATTGTTTTTATTGGGTAATGTTGTCTCTGCAACACGGCACACATAATAATCGTGCATCGTGTTGTGGAGACATTTTTTATGCTATCTTGCTTTTTATATGATAAGGATGGAAGAAAATCTTATTAAGGTAAGTTTATTCTATATTCTGAAATATAAAATCTATAATCATATAAAAAGACTTTTTGTCGAAAACAAATAGTTTGTATACAAGACATGTCTTGTCTTGTATTTTGTCAAGGAAAAATTATTATTATTTTGTAATAATTTTTAATTTATTTATCTTTGCAAAGTATTGTAAGTATATTATACGTTGGAATATAGTTCATTATTAAAAAGATTTTTAGGAGCGAGAATGTGTTTGTGCATTCTAGTAAGTCTTTTTTTGTCTCTTTTTGTCTTGAATCTTCGTGCCATGGATGAAGGTGTTAATGGGTTGACAACGGTTAACGGGTTATCTTCTAACACTGTATTGGCTGTTACACGCGACAGACAAGGCTTTGTCTATTTTGGAACGACAATTGGCATTGATCGTTTTGACGGGGAGAGGGTTATTAATATACCTTTTACCGAAAATATTCCACAGGATATGCGTATTGTGAGTTGCCTTTCAGATATTGACAACCGCTGGATGCTGGTTGGAAGCTATATGGGGTTGTGGAAATTAGACAAACGTGAGCTTAAGTTGACAAGATGCTTTGAAAATGTTATAAAAGGCAGAGTTACGTGCCTATTGAAAATATCAGAAACGGCCTGTTATGTAGGAACAAACAGAGGACTTTACCTGATTAAAGGCAACAAGGTGGTTCGCTGTAAAATAAAAGACCGCAGTTTTGGTGATAATATAACAGATATGTCCGGCGACGGTAAACGTATATGGGTCGCAGGGAAAAAGGGTATTGCTGTATTTAGAAACATGTCCAGTGTATCCGACGGATCTGTCTGCCATACCAAAAAGGAACCTGTTTCATTGGTTAGGATTGGCAGGCGTCTTTTTATTGGCACTTCTGACAGTGGTGTGTGGCAGAAGAGTGATGCAGAGCGTGAGTTTTCTCACTATATGTTTCATGGCCAAATATCCGACATGAATAAAGATGGCAAGTCTCTACTTGTGGCAACTGCTGCATATGGTGCATACGAGATAAATACAGAAAGAAATGTCGTGGTGAACCGTTATTCTGAAGAAGCATCATCCGATAATGTAAGAATAAGGATTGCAGACCTTATGACTTTTTATCGTGATAAATATGGATGTAATTGGTTTGGAAGTATAAAGGCCGGAGTTGATTATACATATTATAACAGAAATATTTTTCATGTATTCTCAATACCATCAGTGCTGACAACCAGAGGAACAAGGGTATACACCTGTTTTAGAAAGGGCGACTGGTTGTTATGGGGTACAGACGACGGACTTTATATAACGAATTTGAAGAACGGTAAACTTGTGAAAATTCCATCAGGAGAACTTGATGCCAATATCGTTACAGGCTTGATGGCAATGCCAGGAAACTATGTCGTTGGAACAGATTGCGGTGTGCGGCTTGTTGATATGAACACTTTTACGGTGAAATCTGTTTTTGGTTATGGATCAGTATTTTCGTCTGTAACAGATCGAAATGGATGTTTGTGGTTTGCTACGGACAAAGGGCTTTTGCGATATGATGCTGCAAATAACGTTACAGAGCTGTTTACAAAGGAAAACAGTGATATTGCAGGCAACTATGTTATGGGTATTGATTTTGACAGCTATGGTAAAGGCTGGTTGTCAACCGATTGTGGAATACAGACTCTTACTTTACGCAACGGAAAGTATATATTTAGTGGGAAAGTTCCAAAATTTCTGGCAGATTGCGGCAATATGCGGCGTATATATCACATGGCCAACGGGATGATGCTTTTTGTGCCTGTAAGAGGATTTCCTGTAATGAGCAATCAGGAGGTAACAGAATTTGCGGTCAAGAAGTATGACATAAACGAGTTTGTCCCCTCTTTCTGTTTCGTTCGTGGCACAGAGATGCTGCTTTTTGCGTGTACGGAACAGTCGGTAAATCTTTTACGCAATGGCAAACTCCGAAAACTTGGCTATATTGACGGATTGCCGGGTTTGCTGATAGAGCAGAACTCGTATGGATATTCTGTTTTAGACCAAAAGTATTGGATGGCAACAGACAAAGGCCTGGTTTGGGCGCATGAAAAGGATTTGATGTCACATGATTTTGACACTATACCGATAGCAGTAACCAAAATAATTTCAGACCATGTCTTTACGGCAGAAGAGGTGAGCAGGGTAAATTTTGACAATACGCTACACATTAAAAAGGGAGAAGGTTCGTTTAACCTTATGTTTACATGTCTTGCCCAGGCTAATATGTCAGGCTTGAGCTATAAGTATCGTCTGGAAGGATTTGAAGATGAATGGCATGTAACATCGTCTCCGTCGTTGTCATATAGTGATGTACCTGCCGGTACGTATGTGTTGCGCATTGAAGTATGCGGTATGCCTGAAATCTGTATGACTATGAAAGTTATCGTCGTGTCTGATTGGTTTGCCGTTGCTTGTGCCGCTGTCTTAATTGTGCTGGCTTGCATTGCTGGCTGGATCTTAGTAAGGCGTGCCGTGGAAAGAAAAGTAAAAGGTAAGGAGGAATCAGAGCAAGTACAGGAGAATGCAGATTCACTGCATGAGACTGAAGAAATATCAGACAATAATCAGAAATATCAAAGTAAGCGTCTTTCGCAGGAGCAAGCTGACATACTTCAGAAAAAACTGAATGATTATATGAAAGAACATAAGCCGTATCTGAATAAAGATTTGCAGATGCGTGACATTTCTGATGGTATAAACTGTTCTGCCCATGAGTTGTCGCAGTTGTTCAGCTTGTTTATGCACACCAATTACTATGATTATATTGCCGGGTTTAGGGTAGAGGCCTTCAAGAAGATGATAGCCCTTCCTGAATATAGAAAATTTACCATTACGGCTATATCAGAGAAGTGTGGTTTTAAGTCGCGCAGTACGTTCCTCTCAGCGTTTAAGCGTATTGAAGGAGTTTCGCCGAGCGAGTATATCAAGTCGTTGAAGGAGCATTAGCCATTCGGCTTATATTCTTGTTTATATAGATAATAGAAAAGGGCCATATTTTTTTACTCTTTGAGAGTGAAAATATGGCCCTTGGACAAAAGAGAATTAATGAAGCTCCGATGTTTAATTTGTTGCAGTTGTTACTTTACCACAACTTTCTGTGTCGTTGTCTTGCCATTCTTATAGGTTGTCAGCACGATGTTGACGCCCTTTCTCATTGACGGAATGCGCATGCCTGTGATGTCGAAGTATTCAACCTTTTCAACCTGTCCGCTTGTGACATCCTGAACAGATGTGCCCTCTTTCGGTATATATTTCAGTCGCAGGGTAGGAACGTAGGTCTTCTTCATCAGTCCGAAACTTGGTGTGCCCGGAAGATAAATACCGCTTGAGCCAGAGTTTGCTGGTCCGCTGTAATAATATACCTGTATGTCGAACCCTTCGCGTGCATTCATGTCGTGTGCCACAATAAGGTTGCCTCCGTTATAGGTGAAAGGCTCGTTAAATTTAATCGTCTGCTCATAGTTGACGATGTCAATCTGCTCACCGCTGTATACCGTGGTCAGTCCTTCTGGATGATTCTCGCTTACTTCATTGGCCGAGGTTGTTCCTATACGGTAGTTTACGTCAGCTGATGTATAGTCGATATCTGCTTCCATTACAGTCTGATAAGTCATCTCCGTGATTTGCGCACCATTAAGTCCTTCCATATCCTTTTCAAAGTAAATAGACTGGGTGTAGATAGGATAAACCCAATAGCTGGTGTAGTATGTGCATACGGGGAAGTCAAGAGTAGCTCCGTCGAAATCTCCGAGATAGCGTACATAGTCGGCTTGTGCGTCATAGTCGCATGTAACGTCGCCGGCTGAAGTATGGAATATAAACTTGCTGCTGTAGAGTCCGGGAGCAGTAGGCTGAATCTTTACAGGTATGGCCAGGGTGTCGCCGGGTGCGACAGGTGTTGACGGAACCTCTAAAGAGAATGGCTTTTCTGCTTCGGCACCAGTTATGGTAAGCGGATTTGTTCCCTTGTTGATAATCCAGCAGTAAGTGTCAGTAGCCCTGTCTAATGGAGCAATAAGGTCGTAGTGGTAGCGTGGCGCGTGCATGAATGCGGCGTCGGATTTGTCGTCAATGAGGTCTATGCGTATGTTGCTTATCTTTGATACGTCGGCTGAAGGTATCAGTGTCGTGTAGTCTTTTATGTGTGCAAACACAGCCTTGTAATCGCCGGCAGGCATAATGTATGTGCCTACGAGATTGCGGCGCGACTGATCCATCTTGACAACGTCGACATTGTTTACTGTAACGTGGAAAATGTCGCCTTCAGGTTCAACGGCAAAGTTGGCGTCAAAACTCAGACGTGCCAGTTTTCCTTCAGGTACGCTGAAGTTCATTGTAAGTTCTGATGTGGTGTTGTCGTGGTTGGTGTTCGTGCTGTAGGCTTCGTTGTCATTTATCAGCCACGGATACTCAGAAGATGTCTCCCAAGATGTTATGAGTTCCTTGCCTTCATTGACGAGCGAGCTGTAGTCAGGCAGAGCCTTTACGTTTCCTTCAATTTTGACTTTGCAGTCTTCTCCTTCAGAGTAAACCACGAGTTCTGCGTCGTGTGTTCCTACGAGTTTAGGCATGAATGTCACGGTTACCGTCTTGCTTTGCATGGGTTGAAGTTCAAATGTCGTGGGCGAAACAGTGTAAGCCCCGTTGCCGCCGTTTATCTCAACACTGCAGTCGGTAGGTGTCATTCCCTTGTTGACAAACACAACCTTTCTTTTCAGTGAGCCAGTATTTGCAAAAGGCTCGCCGAAGTTGATGCTTTCGGTTGAAGATATTATTGCAGCGTTTTCGGTTACCTTCTCAAATCGTACACCTTCCTTAAGGAATTCAGTAATGCCTGAGTTGTTGAATCTGTATGTTCGCCATAGTCCGAAGCCTGTTTGCGGCACTAGCATGTCATAGTTGGCGTCAGCTTCAATGTTGAGAGTGTCTGTAAACAGATAGTCAGCTTTTTTAGAACCGCCTTTTATGTCGCCGCTTACAAGCCACCAGCGGTCACCTGTTCTTCCTTCAAACATATAGGTCTCGTCGCTGTATGCCGCATAAGTACCAAGGTTGGTGTTGGCAAGTGTAGGTATCTTAATCATTCCGTCATTTACAGTTCCGCAGATGGTGCGGTAGTGAAGGTCGGTGATGGGGAACAGGTTATACATGAAGAATCTTCCCGTATTGGTTATCTTGATGTCAACAGGACAGTTTACACCCTCAATTCCGTCGGTGGCTGTATAGTTGCTTTCAGTGTTGAAATAGCTGTCGCCTATGAGGATGTATTTAGAGCTCATTTCAGTATAATATCCGTTGAAGGTCCTGATGTTGCTGATAGATGTCAGCTGTTCGCATCTTGTTTCGGTCTCACTGTCGTCTGAGCCGGCAAATTCAACCTTAATGGTGTGCTTGCCTGTGCCGGTGAGGTCTATGTGGCATATTGTGTCGCATGTGGCAGTCATGGCAGCATTTCCGTCGGCACTGATTTTGAGCGGCGACAGTTCTGTGGCCTGCACGTCAAAGTCAACCACGCTTTCGTTGCCTTCCGTGTTTACTTCAAATGTAAGTGTGCCTGACGGCGATACGGGACGCAGTCGCTTGTCGTAGATGCCCCATCCGTCTGCAACAAAGTTCCGTGCACTGTTGTCAGGAGATATTCCTTCATATTCTGTGGCCTCAGAGAAGCGTATGTTTCCGAAAGACACATAATCCTTTTTGGAACCTGAATTTTCTTTTGTGAAGATCCATCTTACGGTATGTTCGCCCTTAGGCAGAATGTAAGAGAAAGAGCCTGTAACATCGTCAGTGTAGCCGAAGGCACGGTCGTTGTCAACAAACATTATCAGGGAGTCGGGCGATTCGGCTGAAATATCATAGTCGAACGTCATTCGTGTAGGCTTTTCTGATTTGTAGAATCCTGTCAGAGTGGCGTCGCCGTCCTGTTTCTTGTCGTTATTGTTTGATGCCCATGTGTCTTCCGAAGTCCAAGGCCATGCAGAGATATTGTCCCATTTGTAGAAGAAATTCTTGTCTCCTTCAACTATGAGCTGACTGAAGTCGTGAGGAATGTCAAGTGCCTTTCCGGTTATGTTTACCTTGTAGACAGAGTCGGCGGCGTTGATGGTCATTGTGCCGTTGTATTGTCCTGGGGTTCCGGGGGTGAAGATTATCGGGATATCCACCGGTTCGTCAATATATACAGTGCCTGTCTCTTGTGTCGTAGTGAACACCGGATTGTCAAAGCTGACAGAGTATTTTACAGGTGTTGCGCCCAGCGAGCTAAGAGTGATATAATTGGTTATCTTTTCGGTGTAGTAACATTCGCCGAAGTCAATATTGTCGGTGCTTATTTCAGATACAGCTTCATCTGAGAGCCGTTTCAGAACGTATCCGTCACGGTAGTCGTAGATTATGCCCTCGCCGTAGTCTTCAGACACTTCATACAGCAGCACCACTTTTCCGTTGGATGATATCTCTGTCGTGTCGCTGTTGATATGAAGACGTAGTTCGTTTTCCAGATTCACGCCTTGTGATCCGTCTGGATTGTTCACCAGTTCGCCTGCCAGCAGTGACACATAGTCGTTGTCTATTGTGCCTACGATGGTGTTGCTTTCATCTCCGCGATATGGTGAGGCCACGGGGAATATAATCTGATTGCCTTCGGTCTTTGCCGTAATGCTTACGTCGTCGTATAGCCAGTCTTCAAGTATCGGCCCGAAAAGATTGTCTATTTTTACGGTGTTCTGACTGTGGTCGAAAACAAACGTTGATGCCCACGTTACCTCTTCATCATAAGAATTGATGTAAGAGGAGCCCTGAAAATAGCATGTGGTTGTTTTTCCGTCCACTTTGTTTGGCTTTGTAGCACGCAGCGTGATGGTGCCTTTATGGACGTTTGTTCTTACTTGGTGCCGGTTTCGGTCACCTTTGTCGTTGACACTCTTGAGCACAAGTTGCTTTCCGGCATTCCTTATGCTAAGATTTTGTCCGTTTAATGCCACTGGCACTGCCAGAAGCATTGTGAATAGCATTTGTTTAAGCATAACAAGTAAAAAATTATTTGATAAATTTGTGAACGTTTACAATATTTCCTTTTGAATCAGTGCTGACAGCTATGTTCAGTCCTTTCTGCGGCTCTGCAATGCGCTGTCCTGATACGTTGTAGTAAACTGTGCGTATGCTGCCTTCCGTGTGGTTGAGGCTGATGTCTGTGCCTTCCTCGTTGATGCTTGCCTTGCGCAGTTCGAAGCGGTCTATGTTTTCCACCTTGCAGTTTTGGTTGTCGTTCTCGTCGTAATTGCCGACAAAGGCAACGATATAAAGATTCTTAAAGTTTTTCTTCATATCCTCCGTAAGCGTGAAGGAGCATTCATACTTTGTGGCGTTGTCTTTAAAGGTTATAGGCTCACCCCATTTGCTGTCTGTGGCTCTCAGCACATTGCGGTGAATGTATTCATCGCCTTTAAAATAGAATTTCTCACCTATGCGGTCGTCATAGAAATATTGGAGTACGGCCGGCATCTTGTCCTCAACGAGGAATACGGTTAATCTGGGATTGTCGAGAGAAAATTGTTCGTTAATCTCGCAGTCTACCGTAACATATACGTTCGTAGAGTCTTTGCTTATCTGAGCCTCAGGATGCACGTACACCGTGGTCGGTTCAGACAGAGTCTGGTCTGTCAAGTTCCACACCATGTCTTCTTCTGTCCATCCCGGACATATCAGATTTTGCGGATTGCGGTCGTATAGCAGCCATGGCGCGCCATCAACTTCAAACATAGAGGCATAGCTGCGACTGTCTGAAACCGAGAAAGGATCGGTTCCGTATGTATGATGCTCTATTGATATGATGCGGCTTTTTTGCGGGTGCTCATCAATGAGCCTGTCTACAAATCCGCCTACACGCGGACAGTTGCCGCACGATTCGCCCGTGAAGTATTCCATAAGCATCTTTTTCATGAAGAGATGCTCTTTCACGGTATATATATATGTGTGATATCCGTTGTCGGTCCATTCGTCTTCGTAGTTGTCCACTCCCACAATCTCTACGTCTGATGTCAGGCCTGTGCCTTCATATTCAGGCTTGAAGTCTATTTCCACTGACGCCGAGTCGCGGTATGAGATTGTCCTGTCGAGCTGTATAGTCCTGTAGAACGGCTCCATTCCTTCAGGGCTTACCTTGGCATAAACAGAGGATACAGGCTGAAGTCCGTTGTTTCGTATTATGGCCGAGAGCGTAATAGTGTTACCAAGTTTTATGCTGTCGTCGCTAATTTCCGTTTCGGCTATGCATACATCATGCTGCAGCAGGCTGTTGCCCGTTACGACGCCTTCCATGCTCAGCACTCCTAAGCCCTCATGGCTGCGGTCTTGCCATTCGCCGTCGTCAATTTGTGTAAGCAGTCCGCCTTCCGTGTCTTTTGATACTGTTGATATGACATATCCTGTTGCACTTTGATAATATGTCATTCCCAATACATAGTCTTTGTCCTCAATATCTATTGCTTTAGGAAGGCTCACCTGGTTCCAGCCTTTGTCAAACTGACTCTTCTTCAACATAACGTCTGCTATATTATTGTCTGTTGACTTTTCACGCACCCAGACGTTTATACTGTCAATTTTAAGTTTTGAAACAACGGCAAAGCGCAGGGCTGTCAGTCTGTTGCCTTGATAATGCCGCATTGTTTCAGCCGGAATTATCGTTGCCGCACTGACATGGCCGGCATCGCCGTTAAACACTTTGCATTCATCAGATATTCTGCCTACGCAATGTCCTACGAGGAGCGAGTCGCCCGATGCACGTGCTGTCTGAACTGATATTGCTGCAAACAACAGAAAGTAAAAGATTTTTTTCATAAGCTCACATAAAAAATTAAATTAACTATGTGGCAAAATTAGGCTATTTTTTCTTCCGCTTCTAATTATATCTGTCCTTTCGGGCCGTTTTCAATTGAAAAGAATTAGAAATCGTAAACGCTTGATAATCAACTATTTAATGCTGTATGTGCGCTTATCTCAATTGAGATGAGCATCTAAAGCATTGTTTTGGACCCCATCAGTATGCTGTTGTTGCCTGTTTTCGGGTCCTGTTGGTGTGCTTTTTCGTTTTTGTGGCGCTGTGTTATATCCCGGTTGTTATATCTTTGCCGTATGTCATATATTATTATTTTGATGCTTTTATTGCTGTTTCTCTTTCCAATGTGTCATCAGAGTTTTGTCAGGATTTTCAGACGAAATAGAATTTCTGAGGGCAGCGGAGGCATGGCGGCGGTAAACAATATTTACATTATCATGCAAAAGGTATGCTTTTGAAAAATTACTCGGCCACTTTTGGATGAGAAACAGGCGGTTTTTGCACCGTAAACGTACCTGTTTTTTTTATTGAAATAATGGCTTTTTTGTCCTAATTGGGACAAAAAATGTTGCACATTATGCTCTTTATGAGTATAACACTCTGATGCTTAGACTGTTGCGACTGCACGCGAAAACTGCCCGTTTTTGCGGCCGGGCGATTTTAATTTTCAAATATCGCAGTATGAGAGCGTCAGCATAAATCAATGTGTAAGCGTTTTGCTTCGATGCGGCTCAATGTGTATTCGGCCGTTGCCGCAGTGGCACGCGGTGAGGAGCTGTCTGCTGGCGGCGGCTGTGTGGCGGCAACGGGCGGGAGTAGTGGGGTGCCGTGTGCCGCCGTGATGTGTATTATAGGCACGGCATGACTACCGGCAAGGGGATAAAGAAGGCGGCCCTTTCGCGAGGAAAGAGCCGCCTGAAAATAGGTTAGGGTGATAATCATGCAGCAGGATTAGCTGCTGACTTTTACTTTACAATCATCTTTTGTGTGTAAACTCTGCCGTCAACATTGATGCTGATGATGTAGATGCCGGCCTTAACTCCGTTCAGCGACAGGCGGTTGCCTTCAGAGCGTGACACGCATACGCCGCTGATGTCAACGAGAGTGGCATTGTCAAACTTGCCGTTGATGGTCAGGCAGTTGTCGCCTTCATTGCGTGTTATCGTCACGTTGTCGGCTATGTTGTGCTCAATGCCTGTTACGTCGTCGAGGCAGAACTGCTCAGAAGCCTCTGACTTTGTGCCGTCGTAGAAGAAGCCAACTACCTGGTAGCATGCGTCCTCAGTAGGTTCGGGATCGGTGAAGCGGGTCTGCAGTCTGTCGATTACTCCTTCGTTGAGCTGCTCGCCGTCGCGGTAGATGTTGTATGCAAACAGATCGCCCTCTGCAACCGGTGTGAGTTCAGGATTGTCTGTGATGCATCCGGTGATGTCCCAGCAGCAGTATCCCTGCTCAGGTGTGCCCTGCTCGTTGTAGAATTCAGAGAGTTTCAGCCAGCTTGCGCCGTTGTCTTCAGAGTAGAGATCGCTCTTGCCTGCAACAAACTTGTCGCTTATAATGTAGCATATAGGTATCTGCTGCTCGTCGTAGTCGAAGATCTTAACACCTATCATCAGCTCCTTGGTTCCGTCGATGAGGAGCGGCTCGTCGAGAGCAACGGTCAGAGCCTCGTTGTATGTCATGTCCTTTATTTCCTGTTCGCGTACCATCTTGCCGTCTTCAAACACTACAACTGAAGCGTGTATGCCCTTTACTTCCTCTTCTGTGCTGTAGTAGTTGATGGTTGTCTGAACGCCTGAGAGATATTTGCCCTTGTATGCAGCCAGGTCTTCAGGTTCAAACTTGTTGGCGGCAATAAGTTCCTTGCCTTCGTTGCCGATGGTGTATTTGTTGATGAAAGAAGGATCGTTGATGTAGTTGAGCTGGTAAGCGCCTGAGAGGTTCTGCCACATCAGTGAGAGCGACTTGCCGTCTTTGCCCAGTGTGCCTGTAAGTCCGGCAGGAGCCTTTGAGCCAGAGCCTCCGGCCTCAATCCTCAGGTTGTCTACGTACATCATGTATTGGGCAACGCCCTGTCCGTGCTTGCGCAGACGCAGCTGGAAGATTTTGCCTGTTGTTCCGGCAGAAATGTCAAGGTTAATTACGTTGTAGCTGTATTGTGCATAGATGTCTTTCAGCGACCATGCCTTTATCTCCTTCCATGTCTTTCCGAAGTCGGTAGAGATGTCAACGCTGATAGAGTCTTTCTCGAGATCTTGGTCTGTAGAGTTCAGCGGTGCCATCTGCATGAAGAACGACAGGCTTACTGATTCTGCCTTTGTGGCGTCGAGCGGGCGTGATATGAGGCTTCCTGAATAAGGCTGCTGTGAGATTACCATATAAGAAATGCTGCTGCCCATCAGTCCGTAGTCTTGCATGACGCCCCACATTGCGTCAGTAGGATCGCCGTATTCTTTTACAACTTCCCAGTAGTTAGTCTCAAGAGAGTTTGACGAGAAGTCGTCGAACAGAGGCATGTCGTATGTGTCGGGCACAGAAGCCTTCAGAATGTTTGACTTTGGCGAAAGCATCTCGCCGCCCTCTGCTGTCTCGAACACTGCTTCAACGGCATAGCCCGGGTGTCCTGCCGGAACGTTGTTCTCGGTCAGAGTCATCGGCTTGTCGGCTGTAACGTTGGCAACCTTTTCGCCGTCGCGGTAGATGTTGTATGACTTCAGGGTCAGGTCTTCATATTTAGTCTCGTCCTTTGCCCATGTCAGCGTAACCTGTCCTAAAGCCTCCGACTTGGCAGAGAGTCCTGACGGGGTTACAGGGATAGACACGTCGTATCTTTCTGATTTCAGAATCCAGCATTTAGCCTTCTGTCCTACGGCAGCATAGATGTCGATGTTTCCTACTATTACGTTGCCGTCAGCAGATATAGCCATGGGCACAGCCTGTGTCTTCTCGCCATACTCAAATGTGAAGTCGGGAGTAACTCCGCTGGCAAACAGCTGCATATAGTAAGGGAAGTCGAGGTTGCGGTCCTCCTTGTATGAGTACCAGAACGGGCGTGTATATACGTCTCCGCCGAAGAATATAGAGCCATAGTTATAGGCAGCCACCACGTTGCCCTCGTTGTCCACGGCTGCATATTCTATGTTTGCTGCTGTATCGAAGGCAGGAATCTTGCGTCCTTCATTGGCTTCTATGTTGTAGAGATATACCATGTTGGACGGATTCTTGGCTACGATGAACTTGCCGTTAGCGCTCACTGACAGTATCTTCACCTGTCCGCCGTAGCTTGAAGACTCCCATCCTATCTGCTCGTCTGTCACGATGGTGTATGTTCCGTCTTTCCATAGTGCCACTTGCTGGTTGTTTGTAGCGTCTGTAATGGTTCCTACAATAGTAGTGCCGTCGTCAGAGATGAAGTAAGGTCTTCCGCCTTTGGCATCTTCAGGTAATGCGAGCCACTCGAGAGTCCATTTTCCGTCGTTGCCCTCTTTCCACATACACGGATAGAATGATGAGGCATTGCCTGTGCTGATATATCCGCAGACGGTCTTTGAGTCGGCAGAAATGTCTGTAGCCTGTGAGCCGTCGCCCAAGTATTCAAACTTAGATGTGTCGAAGTCGCCGTAGTAAAGAAGCGTGCATTTGCCGTCTTTCCATATCGCGGCAGAGTTGGCTGGCCTGGTTTCAGTGCCAAACATGTCAGAGTAAGTTATGAGAAGATCCGGGTCCTTTGATGATCCGCAAATCACGCCGGCGTCGTTTACGGCCTTAAATTCTCCTGACTTGCTGAAGTCGTTTTGGTCAAACTCGGTAAGCCACTGTGTCTCACCTGTGTTGGTGTCATACAGATAGCTGACAGAATAAGAGCCGTCAACCATGTATGAGGGATTCACTCCTACAAGATATTGTCCGCTGGGTGAAATCGCCACTCCGTAAGTTAACTCCGGTAATGTCTTAAAGCTTTTGTCTGCCCATGCATTTTCAGCAAATGTTGCAAGTGCAACAGCCAATAAAAGTAACGTCTTTCTCATGAGTATAACAATTTAAATTAAACATAATATGATACTTCGAGGTAACAAAGTGTCTGTCATTTGCAAATTTAAATAAATGTTGTTATTTTCTTTAAAATATCCTGCCGTTTTCACTTCATATGTATCAATATGAAGTAAAAAGCCCCTGTTTTATGTTGCTTAATCAGTAATAAATGCGAATTAAACGGAAGATTTTAAAGACAGATGCGTTATAGGTGTGACAGTTTGGATGCGGGCATGACGTTTCAGGCAGAAAGTATTATGGGTAAGACAGACCCCCTCGTGCTGTGTCGGCAAGGCTGTCGGCAGACGGTGATTGGCTTATGACCGACAGCCGGACATGCAGTATGCCGAACCGTCATGGCAGAGCCGGAACTGTTAGTGTGGAGAGAACAGCCTGTCGGCGTGGCTGCAATGCGTCTTCAGCCATCAACTCGTAGTATTGCATATGACGTATGCAAAGAAATAGCCGGACGTCTTTATTAAATATATGTATAAAGACATCCGGCTATTTTGTTTTTTATTGAAATAATGCTAAAAGCAACGGCATCAGTACTTGAACGAACTGCCGCCCAGGAACTCGCGCAGCAGCGACGTAGGAGGCAGCTGGCGGTTGGGTATCGGGGCGATATACTTGAGGAACTTCAGCAGGCGGTAGGCCTCGGCGTGCTCCTCCATGTTCTCAGGCACAAGCTCGAGCAGCGGTTCGGCCTGGCTCTTTATGACGGCAAGCTCGAAGAGCAGGGCAGAGTTGAACATCACGTCGGCGTTCTCCTGATAGGGGAATATCCACTTGTTCTCGCCGGCACGCACGCTCGGCCAGCGGCGTATGGTCTCGGCGGCGCTCACACCGCGGTATTTGTAGTCGCGTATGATGCGGCGCAGCAGTCGGTTGTCTGTCGTCGGTATATAGTTGTGCGTGTCGAGCAGTATGGTTGTCAGTGCCGATGCATACACGCGGAACTTCTGTTCCTCTGGTATTTTGGCCGTGAGCTCGGGGTTGAGTGCGTGGATGCCTTCCACTACGAGCACGTTGTCGGGCAGCAGTTTCAGCCTGCGTCCGCTCTTCTCGCTGCGTCCCGACTGGAAGTTATAGCGCGGCAGCTCAACCTCCTCGCCCGCAAAGAGCGCGTTGAGCTGCTCGTTGAGCAGCGGGATGTTGAGCGCGTAGAGGCTCTCGTAGTCGTAGTCGCCCTTGTCGTCCTTAGGCGTAAGCTCACGGTTGACGAAATAGTCGTCCAAAGAAATCTGCACGGGCTTGATGCCGCACGTGAGCAACTGTATGGACAGACGCTTGCAGAACGTTGTCTTGCCGCTCGACGACGGGCCCGATATCAGCACCACCCTTACGCCCTTGCGCGCCGCTATCATGTCGGCAATCTGCGATATCTTCTTTTCCTGAAGGGCTTCCGACACGTTGATAAGGTCGGTAGAGTGGCCGTTCTTTACGGCGTCGTTAAAGTCGCCCACGGTGCTCATTTCCAGAATCTTCTGCCAGCGGTGGTGCTCCTTGAATATCTCGAACATCTTGTCCTGCCTTATCAGGTCGCCCAGACGCGACGGGTCGTCGCGCAGAGGTATGCGCAGCAGCATGCCGTCGTAATACTTCTCGAGGCCGAAGAGATACAGCTGGCGCGTGTTGGTTAGCAGCGTGCCGTAATAGTAGTCCTTGTATCCGTCTATTTCGTAGTATGTGGTGTAGAGCGAGCCTACGCTTTTTAGCAGCTTAACCTTAGAGTCCATGCCCATCTCGGAGAACATGCCGATGGCCTCTTCCGTGGTGCATTCGTGGCGGCGTATGGGCAGCGCGTCGTCGATAATCTGCTGCATTCGCGAGCGCAGCGCGTCGGCGTCGGCCTCTGTGAGCGGTCGTCCTATGTTGATGTTGCAGTAGTAGCCGTTAGACACGGGTATGTCTATCACCACCTCGGCTCCCGGCCACACGTCATGCGCGGCCTTGCACAGCACGAAGAACAGTGTGCGCGTGTAGGCTCGCGAGCCTGAGGCCGACCTTATGTCAAGAAATTCAACATCCTTGCTGTGGTACACTCTGTAGTTGAGCCCCTCTACCTTGTTGTTTACTTTTGCGCTGATGGGGCCGTAATCCATTTCGAGATTAAATTCACGAAAAACATCAGAAAGTGTACTTCCTATTGCAAAATTTTTAATTTTTTTATTATTTTTGCAACGTATTTGAATTGTTTGTTTCATATCCATGCGGTTAAACGATTTACGCTCGTAAAGATACTCCGTTTTTCGCATCACATCGCAACATGACATGATAAATTAAATTAAAATATGTCGATTTGGATTTTTTTTAAGATTATTGGAGCATTAGCCCTTCTTATCTACGGTATGAAAGGCATGAGCGAAGCTCTGCAGAAGATGGCAGGCTCACAGTTGCGCCACATCCTCGGCACGATGACTAAAAACAGGTTTACCGGAATGCTCACCGGTATGTTCGTAACTTGCTCAGTGCAGTCGTCGTCGGCCACGACGGTAATGACAGTATCGTTTGTCAATGCCGGACTCTTGACATTGGCTCAGGCCATATCAATTATTATGGGAGCCAACATTGGAACTACGCTTACGGCATGGATCATGAGCCTCGGATTCTCGTTCAACTTCACCGATGTGGTGTTCCCTGCCTTTATTGTCGGCATCCTGCTAATCTACACCCGGCGCCACCGCTACATAGGCGACTTCCTCTTCGGCATAGCCTTCATGTTCTTCTCGCTGGCAATTCTCAGCGACACGGGCAAGGAGATGGACCTTGGCCACAATCAGGCTCTGTTAGAGTTTTTCAGTTCGTTCGACACTAACAGCTACATAACAATAATCGTATTCCTTCTTATCGGTACCGTGCTGACCTGCATCCTGCAGTCGTCGGCCGCCCTGATGGCCATCACCATGGTGCTCTGTTCGAGCGGCGTGCTGCCCATATATCTGGGTATAGCGCTCGTGATGGGCGAGAACATCGGTACTACCGCCACGGCCAACCTGGCCGCCCTCGGAGCCAACACACAGGCGCGCAGGGCTGCGCTGGCCCATCTGGTGTTCAACGTGTTCGGCGTGCTGTGGGTGCTGTGCGTGTTCTATCCGTTTGTCGACCTCGTCTGCAACTTTGTCAACTACGACCCGCAGTCGCACGACCTCAACCCAATAAAGCTTTCTGTAGTGCTGGCAGCGTTCCATACGTCGTTCAACATCTGCAACACCTTTATACTTATATGGTTCATACCGCAGATTGAGAAGTTTGTCTGCTGGCTCATCAAGCCCCGCACCAACGACGAGGAAGAGGAGTTCCGCCTGCGCTACATCGGCGGCAACAGCATCATGGAGACGCCGGAGCTGTCGGTGCTCGAGGCACAGAAGGAGATTATACTCTTTGCTGAGCGCATACAGCGCATGTTCGGATTTGTGCGCGAGCTGCTCAACACCACCAACGACACGGCCTTCACGAAGCTCTTTACCAGAATTGAGAAGTATGAGGGCATCAGCGACAACATGGAGATAGAGATTGCCAAATATCTCGACAGCGTGAGCGACGCCCACCTCAGCGACGAGACCAAGGCCAGGATAAGGGCCATGCTCAGGGAGATATCGGAGATAGAGAGTATCGGCGACAGCTGCTACAACATTGCCCGCAACATCAGCAGAAAGTTTAAGGGCAAGGAAGACTTCACCGAAAGCCAGTATGAACACCTGCACCAGATGTTTGAGCTTACCGACGACAGCCTGACGCAGATGAACATCATGCTCTCGGGACGCAAGGACAAGCTCGACGTTAACCGCTCGTTCAACATAGAGAACGAGATTAACAACTACCGCAACCAGCTGAAGAGCCAGAACATCAACGACGTGAACAGCCATGAGTACACCTACGCCATCGGCACGATGTATATGGACATAATATGCGAGTGCGAGAAGCTTGGCGACTACGTTATCAACGTTGTTGAGGCCCGAATGGGTACGAAGCAGAGAGAAGCCTGACCATGACACGGCCGCAGCGGCGGCATGGGCATGGCATCAGTAATAACAAGGTCAGGCCAGGGCATGCCGCTCCGGTCGGACTGATACACACGCTATACGGCCGTCCGTATTGTCTTCCGGCATCATACATTTGCCGGAGGCAGTGCCGACGGCCTTTTTTGTGCGGCATCGGCAGGAATGTTGTCAGCCGTAGAACGGTGCGCCGTTGCTGCTGCGTGACAAATCGTTGGCGTGTGTGGCTGCGCCATGTTGCGGCAGCCATGCCGTACAGGCAAAATTAACCTATGACTTGCGTATGAAAAGTGGGCCGTTTACGGTGCAAAAGTGGCCCACTTTTGCACCATAAACGGCCCACTAACAGTCTGAAAGTAAATCGGCGGCAATTCCTTAAAGAATTGCTGAATATTCATTGTAAAACAATATTCCGTTAATGAAAAGTGGCTGAAAATGTTACGATTTTCAGCCACTTTTTGTATATCCCTGTTTCCGGCGTCAGCAGGCAGCCGTCTTGCAGCTCCTGAACAGCATGCCCGATGAGTTTGTTATTGAATGTTTTTCTGCCCAAATCCGTCTTTATCGTTCTGTCTTATTTTGGCTTTATCTTGAGCGTAGAGGCTTCCGCTTTTTCGGAGATGTTTTTCATTTTTAACTTTTAACCCCAATCGACAGATTTTGGTTAAACGATATGCACCGTAATATGCGGCTCGCTTTTAATCCTGTGCGGCCGGGTATTGTGTCATAGGGCCGGATGTAAAATAATCGTATACTAAAAGTTAAATAATGTTTTTCACTGCAAAATAATACACACATTTGGAGCTTCTAACAGTCAAAAACACTTCAAAAACTTTTTTAGACAATAAAGTTTTCATATATTTGCCACCATTATGAAACATAAATGTAATAACCTCATGCTGGCATTAGTCATCCTGCTGACCCTGCCGGCGTCTGCCACAGAGAAGGTTGTCCCCATTCGCTATGGCAATATGGACAATTGGACCATACGTAAGATAGAGGAATCTGCAATCATCGGGGGACAGACAAAGACGCTGTATGAGATAGGACCAAGCCGCACCATAAGCGGTAACAAGCCTTACGTCAACGGCGGAGGTTCGCCTTGGGGTACGTCTAACGTGATGGCAAAGGTCATGGGGGTGGTAAAGACCAACAACTCGGTCTACCGCGACAAGCACGGCAGCGGATATTGCGCCAAGCTGACTACTCACATCGAGAGCGTCAAGGTGATGGGCCTTATGAACATCAAGGTGTTGGCGGCAGGCTCTATCTTCCTGGGAGACATGAAGGAGCCGATAACCGGAACCAAGGACGGACCAAAGGCCATGAACAACGGTATACACTTTACGGGCAGGCCCAAGGCGCTGCGCTACGACTATAGGGTGAAGGTGGCCGGCACGGCCAACAGAATAAAGCAGACCGGATTCAGCAAGAGTTCTACCGTGGCAGGCAAGGACTATGCCATAACCGTGCTGTATCTGCAGAAGAGGCATGAGGACAGCAAAGGGAACATCACGGCAGAAAGAGTGGGCACGCTCGTAGTGAAATACGGGACAAGCACCAACGGATGGGTGAACAACGCCACATATCAGATACTTTACGGCGACATAAGGAACAATCCTAACTATGACGCAAGGACCATGGGGCTGCGCAAGACCGACTATGCACGCAACAGCAAGGGCAAGAGCGTGCCCGTGGTTGAGACGGGATGGGCTGCCAAGGGCACTGCGCCTACGCATCTGATGCTGCAATTCTCGTCGAGCCACGGCGGTGCATACATCGGATCGCCCGGAAACACTCTGTGGATAGACAATGTTGAACTTGTTTACTGATAAAGACAACAGCTGATGAAGACTCTGCTGCTTACAACCATCATGGCGCTCGGAACCGCAGCCGCGGGGGCGCAGGATGCCGGAGACAAGGCCGGAACCATAGTGGCCGACACGTGTGAACAGGCCGGAACATGTCCTGCTGACACTACGGAGAAAAAGAAGAAAAAGGGACTGATAAACCGCGTCATCGACTATTTTGCCGACTCGAACAAGGAGAAACCTTACAAGAAGTTCGACTTCAGCATAATAGGCGGACCGCACTACAGCACCGACACCAAGCTCGGACTGGGACTTGTTGCCACCGGACTGTATCGCACCGACATGACCGACTCGCTCCTTACGCGCTCTAACGTGGCCCTTTACGGCGACATCACCACGGCAAACTATTATAAGATTGGTGTGAGGGGCAACCATATATTTCCGCACGACCGCTGCCGCATGGTCTACGACGTGTCGTTCGACTCGTTCAAGAGCGACTTCTGGGGCATCGGCTACGAGATGGGCAACAACGACGCCAACAAGTCGGAGATGAACCGCTGCCAGGTCAATGCCGACATAAGTCTGCTGTGGCGCTTTGCCGACAATCTGTATGCAGGTCCGGTGCTGGTCTACGACTTTGCCTATGCCAACAACGTAGAGCGCCCCGAACTGCTCAACGGCATGGACAGGCGCACATGGAACGTTGGCGCGGGCGTCTCGCTCGTTTACGACTCGCGCGACGTCATAACCAACCCTCACAAGGGCTTCTATGTCAACCTGTCGCAGTATTTCCGGCCGGCATTCCTCGGCAACGACTATGCCTTCAGCACCACCGACCTTCATGCCAGCGCATACGGACGGGTGTGGAAGGGAGGCATCATCGCGGGCGACATCACCAGTACGCTCAACTTCGGCAATCCCTCGTGGGGCATGATGGCGCTGCTGGGCAGTTCTTATTCCATGCGCGGATATTATGAGGGACGCTATCGCGACAAGCACAAGATAGAGGCGCAGGTTGAGCTGCGTCAGCATCTGTGGGGGCGCAATGGCATGGTGGTATGGGCCGGAGCGGGCACGGTGTTCAGCAAGTTCAGCGCCATACGCGCCGACCGCGTGCTGCCCAACTTCGGCATAGGCTACCGCTGGGAGTTCAAGAAAGACGTGAACATACGCCTCGACTACGGCTTCGGCAAGAGCGGACAGTCGGGCTTCCTCTTCCATATCAACGAGGCCTTCTGACCTCGTCTTCTCTGCGGCTGTGCCTTGTCATGCGCCGTCAGCGGACATCATTGTCCCCTGTCAGCCGCATCATAGCGCCCGCCGCTTACGTTCTTCGGCAGCTGCCGCCGTGAGGCTGTGTGCTGCCGCGCCGTGACAAAGTTCTGTCGGGGCGCCTGCAACGACATAATCAACAAACATACAATAAAAGGAAATGATCAAATCAACAGACATAATAAGATGCTGCGCCTCGCCGCGCGGCATATTCTGGCTTACTGTTGCCGTGCTGGCAATACCCAACGTGGCTCTGTGCTTCACCGAGCGCATGGGCATCATGGCCTCCGTCACCAACATCGTGCTGCCCGTGGCGGCAGTATGGCTGCTCATGGCGCTGGGCCGTAAGCCCGGCAAGACGGCTCTGCTGCTTTTTCCGCTGATGTTTCTGGCCGCCTTCCAGATAGTGCTGCTATATCTCTTCGGCCATTCAATTATAGCTGTCGACATGTTCCTCAATCTTGTTACCACCAATGTGGGCGAGGCCATGGAGCTGCTCGACAATCTTCTGCCGGCAATAGTCATCGTCGTGGTTATTTATGTGCCCGTGATAGTGCTGGCCGTTGTGTCGCTGCGCCGCGGCGATGTGCTCAGCCGCAGTTTCCTGCTGCGCCAGAGGCACCGTTCGCTTGCGGCTCTCGTCGCAGGGGCGGCATGCATGGCGGGCAGCTATCTTGCCGGTCGCGACTACAGCGCACGGCTGCATCTGTATCCCCTCAACGTGTTCTACAACATATATCTTGCCGCCGACCGCTACAAGGCCACGGCAGATTATCCCCAGACATCGGCCGGCTTCAGGTTTAATGCCGTGCCCACCCATGCCGCCTCAGGGCGCGAGGTCTATGTGCTGGTTATCGGAGAGACGGCGCGCGCCTACAGCTTCGGGCTTTACGGCTATGACCGCAACACCACGCCCATGCTTCAGCGCACCGGCGGACTCACGGTGTTCAGCGATGCCATAACGCAGTCGAACACCACGCACAAGAGCGTCCCGATGCTCATGTCGGCAGCCTCGGCTGAAGACTATGGCCGCATATATCGCGAGAAAGGCATCATCACGGCGTTCCGCGAGGCAGGCTTCCACACGACATTCATATCAAACCAGCGGCCTAACCACTCGTTTATTGACATCTTCGGCAAGGAGGCCGACGACTGGAAGTTTATAAAAGAAGAAACTGAACGCAGCGACATGTATGACGAAGATATGCTGCGTATGGTGAACGACATACTGGATAAGAAACGTGCAAAGGAGCTGATAGTGCTGCACACGTATGGCTCTCACTTCAACTACCGCGAGCGTTACAGGCGGTCAGAGGCCGTGTTCAGGCCCGACAACGCCAGCGAGGCCAAGGTGTCTAACCGCAGGCAGCTGCTCAACGCCTATGACAACAGCATCAGGAGCACCGACCGTTTCTTGTCGTTGCTCATACGTCAGCTCGACCGCAGCGGTGCCGTGTCGGCCATGCTCTACACCTCAGACCACGGCGAAAACATATTTGACGACGGCCGCAGGCTGTTTCTTCATGCTTCGCCCATACCTTCATACTATGAGCTGCACGTGCCTCTGCTGATATGGATGTCGCCGTCTTACAGACAGATGTATGCCGCCGAGGCTGCAGCCGTCGGATCTAACAGCCGCAAGAGTGTGGCCACGAGCGCGTCGGTGTTCCACACCATGCTCTCGCTTGCAGGCATATCAACGCCCCTGCGTGCCGACAGCCTGTCTGTGGCAAGCAGCAGCTATAAGCCGGGCGAGCGCCATTATCTCAACGATCATAACTTGCCTGTGGCTATAAAGAAGATTTTGCGTGGCGACGAAGATTTTGTTATGTTCAGAAAGATGAACCTGAAATACTGACGCTGCAGCCAATGCTGCTTCAATTATTCTATGCATGGCTCTTGGCGTAGATGTGCTGATGTGGCCTGTAGGTGCTATCCGGCGTATGTGAAATAAAGCATCAGGGCACCGAACAGCAGCCACAGCACATTGAACACAATGTCTGACATGCGCCTGTCGGGCTTTCTCTTAGTCAGTGTAAGCAGTCCCATAAGGCCCCTTGCAGCAAACAAGGCATAGACCATTGCCCCAAGCGTGGCGTTGTCCCGGTACATTGTCTCAGCCATAACAAAGAGCAGGATTACAAGGAGCGAAAAGCATCTGAACACCTTGACATACGCATTTGGCTCTTCTGCGTCTTTGTCTTCTTCATTTCTTACTTTATTAACCATATTCAGCGCTACTGTAATCACTGCCAGAATGAGGAAGAAGTAAAACGCCGATGAGTCAAATCCGACAATCAGCCCTATAGCTATCGGAAATAAAAATATCGAGTAACTGCCCAGTGCGTCTTTTGTCCTGCCGGCAGCGCAGCACAGATGTAATGGTATCATATATAATCTCCCTTTCCTTTTTAATCATCTAATCTGAACATAAACACATGATGCAGACCTCATGCCACGGCCGACGCCGCCCGTTCTTGCCGCAATGCCTGCTTATCTATGCCGGCATTGTTATTCATGCCGGCGCATTATTAATGCGTTATGCCTGATAAATGCACGTGTGTCATCTGTCGCCGCGCATCAGCGCGACAAGATATACGGCAAGCGAGGCCACAAGCACGGCTACGGCAAGCAGCACTGCCCACAGCCATGACACATTAAGCGTAAGCTGCCAGAACTTTACGGCAGAGGCCATAAACGCAACTCCCGACACCATGTCGGCCGTGTCGTTGCCAAAGTCTTTCTTCTTGTGCATACTTGTCATGATAAACGCGAGCGAGCCAAGCGCCACTACTGCGCTCGCCGACACCATAAACCAGCGGCCTGAGGCCAAGCCCACGGCATCTATAATGCCTATAGCCGACCCCATGCACGCAAGCAGCAACAGTCCGTTGTAAAGCCGCCCGGCTGATTTTCTCAACATTCTGTATACAAGGGCTACGGCAGAAACCGCAAATGCTGCCAAATAGAAATACGACGAAGGCATGCCCAGCATTACGGCCGCAATCTTTAACAGCTTGTATGCGGCAAAGAAGAACACTAGTTCCAGGCATAAATCCATGCTGTCGTGGCTAACCTTCTTGCGCCGTCTTGCCACAAACGCCGCCACAGACAGCACCACGGCGACGCCAAGACCAGCGATTAAACTTAAATTGCTCATATTATGTTTCCATATTTCATTTCTGTAAATCTCTTCGTCTCCCTTATTCGATGTACGTAGCCCCAAGCGCCAATCCGCCTAACAGCAGCAAAATCACATTGAACGTAATGTCTAATATGCGCCAGTCGGGATTCCGCTTTTTAAACGTAAGCAGACCTATAACTCCTTCCGCAACAACCAAGATATAGACGATTGTATAAAGCGTGTCGTTGTCATGGAACGCAAATCTTACAACCAAGAAGAATATCAATACTATAGACGAAAACCATTCGTAAAGCCTGGCAAGTGTCTTTTTATTCATAACATTTCTGTTTAATGTGTTAATAACGATTTTAGGTAAAACACATCCGCCTGCGGTTGTGTCTACCTTTAAATTCTATTGTGCCGTTAAGTCTTTTGCATTTGCATGCTCTCTTCGTCTGCCTTATTTGATGTGTATTGAATAAAGCATCACTGCACTGTACAGCAGCAACAGCACATTGAACACAATGTCGAATATGCGCCAGTCGGGTTTCCGCTTTTTCAACGTAAGCAGTCCGATAAGTCCTATTGCCGCGAACAAGACATAGGCGATTGTATTAAACATAGTGTTGCCCCGGTACGTGAGATCGAATATCAAGAATAAGCCGAATATTAAAAACGTAAACCAGCTGAACAACTGAGCAAATGTGATTTTATTCATAATTATATCTGTTTAAGGTGTTAATACATAACTTTGGGCAGGAACATCTCCGCCTGCGGTTGCGTCAATCATTAATTTTCATGGTGCCGTTAAGTCACCGGCCTTTACGCGCCATAAGGCTGCACTGATTTCTTTTTTACGTTTGAGTATTCTGAAATCATTAGTTTATTCAAAAGGCAAATCTACAAAATTATTTCCATGTTTCCTAATATTTGCGCTGTTTTCGTACATAATTATATGCGAGTTCGGGATAAGAAGAATTAAAAAAGTTCAAGTTGTAGTGTATTCTCC
>ERZ857693.333-NODE-333-length-72903-cov-10.658261_pt1 | contig 72903 bp, 76 predicted proteins | sample MGYA00519765_ERZ857693 | MGnify/ENA primary metagenome ERZ857693 (study PRJEB31778, sample SAMEA3449354) | human gut metagenome | biome: human gut; feature: human-associated habitat; material: faeces | place: United Kingdom | collected 2010/2012 ... | reverse complement strand
AAGAAAGGAGCCAGCCTCCGGCCGGGGCAAGGGTATACCGGGCTTCTGAATGAAAAACATATGAATTTATTCGACAAGGTAAAATGCAAAGGCTTTTATAAAAAATTTAACGACGGAAAATGGTTGCGACTCGACAGAAAAACTTTAACTGCTGATGCAATGGACAATAATCTTGTGAGCATGGGCAATGATGGAACTGTCGAAAAAGACGTTGAGTATATCGAAAAAAACTATTTCAAACATGTTGACAAGAATTTCATCGGCGTAATCGTTGGGTATAAGGATATTGTTATAAAAGGTTATCTCGATTCAGTCTATCAAGAGGAATGTGATATAGGTGTCGGAGTTATTCCGGAAGCGTTTTATGTATCCAAAAGAGCGAAAGAAACTGTAAAATGTGCTGTTGTCTACTATGCGAATAACATGAAACACTATGTCCCTTTGGAAGATATTCTGGAGGTAATTCTATGAAAAAGAATCTTATCGTTGACTGTTTTGCGGGTGGGGGCGGTGCCTCCGTTGGCATCGAGATGGCACTGGGGCGGCCGGTAGATATAGCGATCAACCACGACCCGGACGCCATCCTGATGCACAAAACCAACCACCCGAACACACTGCATCTGACGGAGGATATCTTCAAGGTCAACTTGCGGAAATACGTCAAGGATCGGCAAGTAGCGTTGATGTGGGCTAGTCCGGACTGCACAAGCCATAGCAAAGCAAAGGGCGGTAAACCACGGGAGCGCGGTCTGCGTATCCTTCCATGGGCGGTGTATAAGCACGCAAAGGAGATTCTGCCGGATGTGATCCTGATGGAGAATGTGGAGGAGATACAGCAGTGGGGACCGCTGGACGCGAAAGGCTATCCGATCCCAGAAAGAAAGGGAGAAGATTATCAGAAATTTATCCGGTCGATGAAAAGCCTTGGATACATATTCGACTGCAGAGAGCTGGTAGCTGCCGATTATGGGGCACCGACCACCAGGAAACGATGGTATGCGGTGTTCCGGCGGGACGGAAAAGAGATCCGCTGGCCAGAACCAACGCACAGCAGGGGGAACACCGGTTTAAAGCGGTGGAAAGAATGCGGAGACTATATTGATTGGTCTGATCTCGGAACGTCGATATTTGACCGGAAAAAGCCGCTGGCAGAGGCTACGCAAAAACGAATAGCCAACGGGATAAAAAAATATATCATCGATGCACCGGAACCGTATATCGTAAAAAGTCAAGACGCATTAGCCTTTATCATCCAATATCACGGAGAGACGCGGGACGGGGACTCGAGAGGGCAACTTTTAACGGAGCCGATCAAGACGATCGACACCTCAAACCGGTACGGGTTGGTGACCGCGTTTGTCACAAAGTATTATAAATCTGGCATCGGGCAGGGATGTGATGAGCCACTGCATACCATAACGACTTCGCCAGGGCATTTTGGACTGGTATCTGCGTTTCTGATCAAATATTACGGGGCAGGATGCGGGCAAATGCTCGACCATCCGCTCGGGACGATCACCACAAAAGACCGGTTCGGATTGGTAAATGTGGTTTTGAACATCAAAGGTGAAAAATATATCATCTATGACATTTTCCTGCGAATGCTGAAGCCGGAAGAACTGAAGCTGATGCAGGGATTCCCAAAAGATTATATTATCAACCGGGATTACAACTGGAAAAGCTATCCGGTTGCAAAGCAGGTGGCGCGGATCGGGAACAGTGTAGTGCCGATTATGGCGCAGAAACTGGTAGAAGCCAACTGCCCATATCTGAAAGTAGGGGAACGGGTGCCGAATCTGAATATCGATGACAGCCAGGAACAGTTGAGATTTGCGTGAGGAAAAAGGAGAAGGAATGATAATTAAGAGTCAAAACAAAGATCTTGTGGTAGATACATACGGAAATCATTTCCGTATGTTCTGCGGACCGGACGGCCGGTATGGTATCGAGACAAGAGCAGGTGTAGTAGGAGTCTATAAAACAAAAAAGAAAGCAGAAAAGGTTCTTGATGAAATTGCTGAGCAAATTGGATGCTGCAAAGCAGATGAAATCATTTACGCGGGTAGAGGCATCGGCGGACTCCGTGTAACCGTGTATCAAGCGCTTGCACAGGAATATGTGTATCAAATGCCAGCAGAAGAGGAGGAAGAAGATGCTGATTAGAAGACAGGACAAGAAAGCAATCTTCAATATTGATACTTGCAGAGTGCTTTATGTGGCTGAGACGGTTGGAGGTTGTTTTAAAATCTGCGCAGACCAATTCGAACAGCTTGGAACTTACAAAACAGAAGAAAGAGCAATGGAAGTTTTGGACATGATCGCAACGCAGAGTGCGTTATGCAACGCAGGAGTTGCTGTGTATTTAGTGGATGAAATCGAAAAAGCTTGGTATATGGATATGCCGGAGGAGTGAAGACAGAATGACGAAAGAAGAGCTTGTGATAGGAAACAGGTATAAGATCCGCCGCCCGTCAATCGCGGATGGCAACGTAAATTCGTATCAGTGGAGCGATGCAACTTTGGTTGATATCTCTACACATATTGCGGTATTCAGCGTGGGAGAGTATTGCGTCACTTACAAATTCTGCCAGTTAAGAGATGAGGTAAAAGAAGCGTAACGCAGAAAGGAGCTGCACCATGAGCATTCGGAACACATTTTTGAAAGATTACGGGATTTCGAAAGAACTTGGGGATAAGATCGTATCATATTGCAAAAACGCGCACGACTACGACCAGAATCTTATCTTGCAGGCCGCACAGAAGACTTGCCCGGAGATATCGAGTGCCCTGTTCGCGAATCTGACGCTTGGAATTGGGTATGACCGGATCAGCCAGGTGCAGTACATCCCAATGCAGCGGAAAGATTTCCAGGGATACAGAAGGAAGACAATCGAGGAACTGTATCGATTGCTGCTTCTGCACGGGAAGGAGTTAGAGTGAAGACTGGAAGGAGAAGAGAAAATAGAAATATATCCAGAAGAATAAAGAAAAGAGCGGGAATAAACCCCGCTTTTTCTTTTTTTAAAAATAAGTTTTCCGCCTATTGACGTATACGTCAATGAGTGGTATAATAAAACCATCAAAAGAAAACAAGGAGGAAATCGAAATGAAGACATACGATTTATCGAAGATAATGAAAAGAGCATGGGAGCTGGTGAAGAAAGAATCAATGACGATTTCCTCCGGTTTAAAGAAAGCGTGGAAGGAGGCAAAAACGAAATATATTTCAGTAAAAGAATGGTTTTTCAACAAAGAACAGGATAAGGCAGAAAAATATAATACATTCTTTGATTTTGAAAGAAACGAAGACGAAACCATAAAAAGAGAAAATGGTTATGTTTTTGCAGAGGTTGAAGAGATTATTACAGAAACAGAAAAAGCAATTCAAGTTAGAATCGCTACAGGCGGTGTTGTAGGATCCTATAAAGGATGGACTTGCTGGATTCCGAAAAGCTTAACTAAATAAAGGGGAAGGAAAAATGAAAATAAAAGAAATCAGAAAATACTCTGGACTGACACAGTATGCATTTTCGAAAAAATACAATATTCCAAAAAGGACTCTTGAGGGGTGGGAGTCAGGGAAAAGAAACCCGCCGGAATATGTTTTGATGTTACTGGAAAGAGTAGTGCAAGAAGATAGTGAAGGAGAAAAAAATAACATGAAAAAATATGAAATAATGAAAAACAGTGCAGAATTTAATTGGAAGCACAGGAAAGAGATTACAACCGGATGCACGATGGATGATGTGGAACCGGAAAAAATTGCAGAATTTAAAAAGTTGGAAGAAGCAGAGGAGGAGCTGAAAAAATACAAGACAGAAATCAGCGAGTCCGGCGGCATGTTTTCCGTGACGGAATACATGATAAGAGAAAATGAATATGACGAAGACGGAGAGTGGATTTCCGGCGGAGATGTATGGGATTTCTCAAAGATGGAAATTGGTGTCGTAGATAGAGAAACACTGGAGCTGATCGGTACCGCGACGAGCTATGAAGAGGCGGAAAAAATGAAAATGGACTATGATGGAGTAGCCGGAGCAGACATAGTTTTTAGAATTTATTGAAAAAATATAATAAAAGGGTACAACGAAAAGCCCCCATACCAGTACACTAAGAATAGAAGTGTATTAGTATGGGGGTGATTTTTATGCCTACAAATAAAACTTACGAAAATCTTGAAAAAATGATGTTTTCAGGCGTGGGAGAGTACGGAATCCCCGAAATTATGCCAGAGCAGTACAAGAAGTGCGAGTGGATCGGATTCAATTACGCTGCGAGCACTGCGAGGCGAGCCGGGAAGAGCGTGCATTTCTTCTTGGATGACTACCAGTTCGAACGGGTATGGAACAACCCGGACAGGTATATTGAGGTACTGAGAGACTATGACTACGTGCTTTCACCGGATTTCAGCATGTACACGGACTTTCCGAAAGCCATGCAGATTTACAACCATTACAGAAAACACTGGTGCGCGGCATATATGCAGATAAATGGACTGCGTGTAATACCTACGATCGCATGGAGCGATGAAAGCTCGTTCGAGTGGTGCTTTGATGGCGAGCCGGTGGGAAGCGTGGTGGCAGTATCCAGTGTGGGAACGCAGAACAGCAAGGCGAAAAAAGCGGCATTCCTGCGGGGATATGAAGAAATGATGAAACGATTATCACCGGAGCATGTGATCTTCTTCGGGAAAGTTCCGGAAGAACTGGAGTGGGACGTGGAAAAGGTCGCGGCATTCCAGGAGAGATACAAGAAGGAGGGAATCTAGTTGGGCGGACGAGGGGGGCAAGTGGAATAGGCAGGAAAAGCCAATCCGCGTTGGACCCGAAAGCAAAAGAGCAGACGATTACGACCTATTACCGCAGAAATTCAATCTACGGAGCACATTATGGAGATGCCGTCTTTGAAGCTGTGGAGAGAAAGAACGATAAAGGTGGAATTGAGATTGTAAAAGCATCTGGAACGTTTGATAATAGTAACCCGAAAGCAAACACCAAGGACGTAACGTATAAGATTAAGCATGGTATTGTGAGCTGGCATGATTCTCGAGGAGTTGAGAGTTATGGAATCAATTGGGATAAGGTAAGCAGCGTATCCGGGCAAACCTACAATTTACGCGGAACACTGAAAGAAAAAGGTATTCGGTGGGACGGAAAAACAAAGAGCTGGGTAAAGAAAGACTGATCGGTAGGACGGGGAGGACATTATGGCAAACCTAAATGCGATCATTAAAAAATTGCAACGCGCGCTGGTGAAGAACGGGCAAATCGTGAAGATAGGGACAACACAGTTCTATTCAAAGGAGCAAGAGAGGATGATAACCATGTATATACTGTCAACCCCTGTTGATTTTCTCGGAAAAGCTGGTGTATGGAAACAAATGGACTATCAGATCATCAGAACAGCATCACAGCTCGATTTGCTGAACTGTCTGGTAGATATGTGGAGGGCACTGCAAGAATGGCAATAGACAGAGGTGATTAGATGAGCGTAACAAAAAAACAAAAAGATTTTTGCCATGAGCTGATGGAATGCGGGAATAAGGCGGAAGCGGCAAGAAAAGCGGGGTATTCTGAAAAGACAGCACCGCAAATGGCAAGCGAGAACTTAAAAAAGCCGAATGTTAGAGAGTATTTACGCCATCTGGAAGAGCAAGTAGAGAGCGAAAAGGTCGCAACTATCAAGGAAATACAGGAATTTTATACTTCGGTTATGCGAGGTGAAATAAAGGATCAGTTTGGGCTTGAAGTGTCTATTGATACCAGAATGGCGGCAGGACGGGAGCTTATGAAGCGAATTGAGCTGACCGAGAAAACGAAAGCAGGCGGCGAGGGCATTACGATCATCAACAATATTCCACGCCCGGAGGGAAAGAATGGAAAGCAGCGTAAACGCAGTAAATCTAACTGACATCATCGCACCTGCTTTCTATGCTGTCCATTGGGATATTCTTGACGGCAACCACACTTATTATGACCTGTACGGAGGACGCGGATCCACAAAGTCATCATTTGTAAGTGTTGAAATTCCGCTCGGGATGATGATGGACGCGGAAAAAGGAGAGCATACAAATGCTGTGATATTCCGAAAAGTTGGAAATACCCTGCGAGAATCGGTGTTTGAGCAGATCGCATGGGGAATTGATGCACTTGGTGCGAATGATCTTTGGTCGGCGAGTGTAAGCCCGATGCAGTACACTTATAAGCCGACCGGACAGAAGATCATCTTTCGCGGGCTGGATAAGGCAAAGAAAACGAAATCAATCAAGGCAAGCCGCGGATGGTTTAAATATCTGTGGTTTGAGGAACTTGACGAGTTCGCCGGAATCGAAGAAATCCGAACCGTACAGCAATCCGTACTGCGTGGTGGCGATAAGTTCGTTGTATTCAAGACGTTCAATCCGCCGATCAGCCGGAGCAACTGGGCGAACGTATACGTTGAAGAGCCGAGAGAGGATAGTTACAGGCACAAGAGCGACTATACAAGTGTTCCTGTGGACTGGCTTGGACAGCAGTTCATCGACGATGCAGAACACCTTAAAAAGACCAATGAGCGCGCGTATAAGCATGAGTATCTTGGCATTCCGGTTGGACTTGGAACGAATATATTTGAGCTTCTTGAGATCCGAACCATTACGGACGAGGAAATACAGAAATTCCAGTCTATTTACCAGGGACAAGACTGGGGTTGGTATCCGGATCCGAAAGCTTTTATTCGGGCGGCTTATGTGCCTAATCAAGAAAAAGTGTATCTGCTTGACGAACTGGGCGGATGTAAGATCAGAAATGCCGCCATGGCGAAGCAGATCAAAGATAAGAGCTATGATGATTATTCTATATACTGTGGTGTAGACGAAGAGGAAAGCATAGTAGACTTCCGAGATGCAGGACTTCCGGCCAGAAGAGCGCTTGTTACTCCGGGTAGCCGAAAATATACTTTCGAATGGCTCCAGTGCAGAACGCTTGTTATTGATCCGGCACGGACACCACGAGCATATAAAGAAATCATCAATTACGAACATGAAATTGACGCAAATGGAGAAGTGATAGCGGACTATCCAGACGGTGACGATCACTGGATAGATTCTCTCAGGTATGCTACGTCTCCAATATCAATGCGCAGGGGGTATAGTGCATAATGTGCGAATTTTGCGATGAGCTGAAAAACTGGAAAACCTTAGAAAGATTCGATCAGCGTGCACGGTACATCTATCAGTGCAAGCTGATCCGTAAGACGATGGTCGAGACAAGAGCGGCGGGGAGCATCGAGGGAACGCCGCATAACGTCAATTACTGCCCGATGTGCGGCAGAAAAGTGACAGAGGGCTAGGAATGGGACTGATAACAACTATTAAGAGGTGGCTAAGCATGTTTTTTCGAAGCGAAGCGGAGCAGGCGTTTAACGTTGATACGATCGAATCCCCGGTAATGGATACGGTAATTAAAAAATGCGCTGCTGTTTATTCCGGAGAACCGCCGTGGAAAGATGTAAAAAACGGCATCCGAACAATTAATTTTGCAAAATCGTTAAGCTCCGAAACAGCGCGGCTTGCGACGCTAGCAATTAAAATCACAATCGAGGGATCAGCAAGGGCGGAGTGGCTGCAGCAACAGACGGATGCAGTGTTTTTCAGTATCCGAAAATGGGTGGAATATGGCTGTGCGTATGGAACGGTAGTCATCAAGCCGAACGGGAAGACACTGGATGTATTCACGCCGGATGAAGTGCTTATAACCGATTATGATAACCAGAATATCACCGGAATGATATTCAAAGATACGTACACGCAAGGAAAATGGTACTACACGCGGCTGGAATATCACCGATTTGCAGAAGAGAAGCAGGGCGAGGAAACAGTACGCCCTTACTATATTTCCAACCGGGCGTATCGGTCGAAATCTCCCGATTCAATCGGCGATCCTGTGGCACTGAAAGATACGAAATGGTCTGAGCTTATGGCAGACTCCCCGCCGATTCTGAAAGCGAACGGAGAAAGCCTGGATGGCCCGATGTTTGGCGTATTCGTGACACCGCAAGCGAACAACGTGGACAAATCAACACCGCTCGGCCTGCCGGTATATGCAGAAGCGCTAGAAGAACTGAAAGATCTTGATATTGCGTATTCCCGCATGACCGGAGAAATCCACGACAGTGAACGAATCGTTCTGGCAGATGATCGGTTATTGTCTCCGGCTGGCACTCCGGTTAATAAGGTGAACCCGGGAGCTGCCGCAACAAAGAACTTGCCGAAGTACGTTCGAAACGTCTACGGCGAGGGGCCGGATTCTTTCTACCAGGAAATCAACCCGACACTCAACACAGAAGTGAGGGTTAAGGGAATCAATGCGTTATTGTCGCAGATCGGCTATAAGGCTGGATTCTCCAACGGCTATTTCGTGTTCGACCAAAAAACCGGTATGGTAACAGCAACGCAGGTTGAATCCGATGACCGGCGGACGATCCAATACATCAAGGATGTGCGGGATCAGCTCGAGAAGTGCATGGATGCCGTCTATTACGCGTTGAGTGTCTATGCGGATCTGTACGGCGAGAGTCCGGCAGGGGAATACGAAGTAACGTATGATTTCGGAGATATTACGTACAACCGCGAAGAGGACCGTGCACGCTGGTGGGGTTATGTGACTGCCGGTAAGGTACCGGCGTGGATGTATTTCGTCAAGTTCGAGGGATTCTCGGAAGAAGACGCAAAGGCAATGGTCGAAGAAGCCACTCCGAAAGAGGAAGAGCTTTTTGACAGCAAATATAAGGAGGAATGATAACATGGATATGAGTGGAGTAGCAACAGTAGTCTGCATCACAGTAGTCTGCTATCTGGTAGGCATTGTGATGAAAGCAACGGATATTAGCAACAAGTGGATTCCGTGCGCAGTAGGATTGGCGGGAGCGGTGCTTGGCGTTGTTGGTATGTACACAATCCCGGACTTTCCGGCGCATGACGTGCTTAATGCGGTAGCTGTCGGCATCGTCAGCGGACTTGCGAGCACAGGCGCGAACCAGATTATCAAACAGGCACAGAAAGAGGAATAAGACATGCTTACCCCGGAGTATCTGCAGCACGCGGCAGAGGGCGCAGAAGCCATCACAGAGGATTTACACAACCGGATCATGCGGAAGATCGTCAAGGCGATTTTAACACGCATGGAACGCGGCGAAAACTACATGCTGACGGCGGCGGACAAGTGGAGAATCGAAGCACTGCAGGAAGCTGGCTATCTGCTGGAAGATATCCAGAAAGAGATAGCAAAGGCGACCAATCAGCAGCTATCAGAGATCAAATCAGCCTGCGTTGACGCGGGAATACAGACGCTCAAGTGGGACGACGCGGTATATAAGGCGGCTGGGCTGGTACCTACGCCGCTTCTTCTTTCCCCCACACTGATGCGCGTACTGGAAAGAGACTATAAGGCGACCGCGGGCACATGGCGGAACTTCACCCGGACGACCGCAGAAGAAGCGCAGAGACTTTTTATCAACGAGCTTGACAGCGCCTATCACAGGGTTCTGAGCGGCGGAGAGTCTTACGGCGCTGTGGTGGCTGATCTGATCGAGAAAGTGTCCGAGGAGGGGCTGACAGTCAAGTACCCGACAGGATACCGGCAGAGCCTTGAATCTGCGACCATGACCATCGTACGCACCGGTATAGCGCAGGCGGCGTGCGATGTATCAGAAACGCGGATGGAGGAGATGGACTGGGATATTATTCTTGTTTCTGCTCATGTAGGCGCACGAACGGGAGACGGCGGGCAGAACCCGGGAAATCATCTTTGGTGGCAAGGACGATTCTATTCCCGAACCGGAAAAAACAAGAAATACCCGAATTTCTACGAGGTGACCGGATACGGCACCGGCGAGGGACTGGGCGGCTGGAATTGCCGTCATAGTTTCGGATCGGGAGACGGAAAGAACAACCCATTTGACGCTAAGAACATCTCATACGCAGATAATCGTAAGGTTGAAGAAGCACAGAAGCGGCAACGATTGTTGGAGCGCAGAATACGAAACAGCAAAAGGCAAATTCAAACTTTGCAATATGCTATAGACAACGCAAGCGATGACGAGACGAAAAGCAAATTGCAAAGTAGAACAGAGCAAAAAGCTAATTTGCTTAGTAAGCAAAATAAAGCATATCGCAAGTTTTGCGAAGACAACAACCTGCGCCCTTATGATGAGCGATTGAAAATAGCCCATTGGAACCGAAAACAGGCAGCAAGAGCCGCAGCGGATGCACGGCGATATCAAAAACGCAAAAAGGAAAAAGCAGATGATTGAGACGATTAATCAAATCATGATTCTCTGCGGCTGGATAACTACAGTAGGTGGCGCGATTGTGGTTCTGACCGGAGCATGGAAGAAATTCAAAAAGCCCGAGAGGGATCTGGAAAAGAGGATGCAGACAATAGAGGAGGATATCAAGGATATCAAGTCAAAACTTGAGAAAGATTATACCTCTATCCGCACCCAACGAGATGATATGAATCTGATAATGAGGAGTATGTTCAACCTGATCGAAAATAAGATTACAGGGAACAACATCGAGGGATTAAAAAAAACGAGGGAAGAACTTGTAAATGCGATGACCGACAAGAAAAATTAAGAGGGCTTATCTTGAAAGTGTATGAATTCACAGTACCGGAGCTGGAATATTTTCGCACGTATTGTAATTTTACGCGTGACGAACGTACACTTTTTGATTATCGGAGTAGGAATATTCCGCTCGAAAAGTGTGCGGAACTAATGAACATTTCTGTTTCTACTGCCAAACGGATCAGCAGAAACGTAAACACCAAAATCATTAAAGTATGCTGATGATACTTTTTTAAGCATTTCATGGGACTTTGACGAACTGTCAGAGTCCTTTTTTTGCGCCTAAAATATGAGTAGAAAGAGAACGGAGGGATGAATATGTATCCGTATATTGACCCGCAGGCATTTGCGAACGAACAGGCAATGCTTCAGCAGAGAATCAATCAATTGGAACAGGCGAGAAACCAGCAGATGAGCATGTATGCACCACAGAGTCAGCAACAGCCGCAGGCACCGACTAGCAACGTAAATTGGATACAGGTTGCAGGCATCGAGGGCGCAAGAAATCAGATTGTCCAGCCTGGACACACTGCCTGGATGATGGACAACAACAGCCCTGTGTTCTACGTTAAGTCTGTGGACGGCATGGGAAGCGCGACTTTCAAGGTGTTTCAGTTCGCCGAGATCTCGCCAGAAGCCCTAAACCCGGCACAGAGCCAGACGAAAGAAGAAAGACAAGAATACGTTACGCGGCAGGAATTTGACGCTCTGCTGACGCGATTAGGCGAAAAGCCGGAGAATAAGGAGGAACCCGTATGAATCCATTAATGAGCATGATAGGCAATATGGGCGGCGGTAACAACCCGATGGGCGCGATGATGCAGGCTATGCAGATGATCAATAAGCTCAAACAGGCGGGCAACCCGCAGGCCGCAGTAGAACAGATGGCGCAGACAAATCCGAATGTTAAAAAGGCTATGGATATGTGCAAGGGAAAGAACCCGAAGCAGGTATTCGAGGAAATGTGCAGACAGAACGGGATGGACCCGGGGCAGTTCTCCGGGCTGATGAAATAAGATATTAGGGCGGTGCACAGCCTTAATAAATAGAAGGATAAGGAGAAAGAACCATGACAGATGGAACAATGGGACTTAGCGCGGCTGATGTAGCAGCCGTAACGAGAAACAATGACGATGACTGGGGCGGTGGCTGCTGGTGGATCTGGATTATTCTGCTGGCATTTCTGTTCCCGATGATGGGCGGATGGAACCGTGGCGGCGTTGAGACTGGCGTGCAGGACAATTTCATTTCTGATGAATTTGTCAAACGTGACATTTTCAATACCAATCAGAACGTTTCCAACACAGCTTGCCAGACGCAGAGAGACGTACTGGAAAACCGGTATACCAATCAGCTCGGCTTACAGCAGGTGCAGGCGGCACAGCAGAATTGTTGCTGTGAAACACAGAAAGAGATCCTGCAGAGCCGATATGATGCGGCACTCATGGCACAGAATATGCAGGCTCAGATGGCACAGTGTTGCTGTGACATCAAAGAGAGCATTCTGGCCGACGGAAACGCAACCAGACAGATGATGCAGGAAAACACCATCCAGGCACTCAGGGATAAGCTGTCAGACCGTGACCGCGATCTGCAGAACGCGTACAATCAGATTTCACAGGTTTCGCAGACCCGTACAATCATTGATGCGGTACGCCCGACACCTACACCGGCTTATCTTACATGTTCCCCGTATTTCGCGTACAACATGACCGGATACGGCGGATGTTGCGGAAATGGCGGTAACGTGCTGTGATGAGCACAAGCGAGCTGTCCGCGCTCGATCTTCTGAACCTGTTCGGTGTATTCCTGCAGGCGATGAATTATCAGAGCGACCTATCGCAGGCGAGCAATGCGGATATCGCAAAACACCTGCAGGAACAGGACAGAAAGTACCTTGACCGGATCATCGAAAACCAAAATAAAATAATCAGCATGTTGGAAGATTCCAAATCTACGAAATAGTAGTTGTGCAAAATTGCAGGGGTAGGCGCGGAGCTTGCCCCTGTTTCATTTCAAAAAAGGAGAGAAATTATGCTAAATGTAATTGCAAAAACAGAACAGACAGTAGCGGTAGGACAGAATGTTGTATTTACCAATACCCGCGTAAAATCCCGTCGTTGTGGATGCTCCAGCGGATGGCTGAACCACATCGAGGGAAGCGGAATTTTCACAATCACGAATCGGACGAACCTTCCGATCGCAGTAGAATTACAGTTCAATGGAAACGTAACAGCGGCGGCAGCAGGCGCGACCGTGCTTACGCTGAAACTGAACGGAGAAGCGGTTGGAGGAACAGAGATGGACTATACCGTGGTTACGGCGAACACTTATCAGAACGTGAGCGCGGACACGCTGATCCCTGTACCGGCAGGAACAAGCCTTACTGTATCAGTCGGAAATATTTCTACAACCGAAGTCCTGGTAAAAGACGCGAACCTCATCATCAAAAAAGTTGCGTAGGGGGTGACGAATCATGATTACTTTCCGAAGCAAAACAGACGTAACAGATGCGGATGCTATTTTTTCGGAAATCAACAGCCGCTTCGTGGCAGCTATCATGATGCACGGCCAGATGGCAGATTATTTCGATTTTCTCGGGCTGAAAGGTTATAAACGGATACATGAGTACCAGCACATCGCAGAAAGCCTTGAGCGCCGTAAGGTGTGCCGATATTACATCGAACGGCACGGGAAAATTATTCCAGATGCGTTTTCTGGCGAGGTTAAAATGATTCCGGACGGATGGTATGCCGCAAAAAGCATTTCCGTCGGAAAAGGCACTAAGCAGAAAGCCGTAGAGGATGGATTTTCCGCCTATCGCGAATGGGAAGAGGAGACAAAAGCGGTATATCAGAGCTATGCCGCAATGCTACTTGAAAAAGGAAATGTGGAAGATTTCATGCTTGTAGCTTCGCTGATAGATGATGTGGGCGATGAATTGAAAGAGGTTGACAAAATTATTCTTGATCTGATCTCGACCGGCTATGATATGGTCCATATCACTGAGTCGCAGAAAGAATTGAACGAAAAATACAAAAAACGCATGAAAGGAATCGAGGTTGAATGATGGGAAACGTGAAAGAAGTGCTGGAAAAGCAGTTGGAAAGAGAAAAAGAATCTGCGATGCAGAAACTCACGACAGATAACCTTGACGCAATGTTCAAAATCACGACCACGTTATGCAATATGCGAAAAATGGAGTGTGAGAGCATTCCTGCGGCCATGATGGACGCGTCAGAAACGCTGATTAAGAAGTACAGCAATGGAAAATACGATAAGAATATTGACGCGCTGTATGACGAGTACATTGCGGCAAAAATGGCGTACCAGGAACACGGAGACGCGGCGCACAAAGATAAGCTTATGGATTCCGTCGGCCGCCTGATGGTTGAGGTGTTCGATATGTTACAGGCGATGATTCTTGATGCGGATTTTCGCGACGAAAGACAGGCTATCATGCAGCAGATACGAAAGCTTGCTGATTCGTGATGACAAGATGGGTACAACGAAAAACATTGAATATAGTATGATAGGAGAGTGAAAAGAAGTTGGGATGGGCTTGTAAGTCATTTTGATGTTCAATTCACCTCCTTTCGACGTTCTAGGGGATCCTGTTAAGAGCCTGCACAAGGCTCGGAACGTGTCTGAAATATGCCGCGTTTTCCGTTCCTCAAGCCTTTCTGAAAACGCGGCGTGTTTCTTATTACTATGAATTACACAATTGGGAAACAGTAATGGAAAACTGGCATCATCCCCCTTGATTCTGCCATAAGATGCTGGATCTTTGGACTGCTTGATAGGTTCGAATCCTATTTTCCCATTACCCCGGCAGAGGTTGATCTGCCTAAATCCATTACTGCCGACGGGCAGTTAAAAACAACGTTTAGGAGGATAGAAAATGCAGAATTACGAAGCAATTCTTTCAGAACTCGAAATCGAGATTCCGGAAGACAAAAAAGCAGATCTGAAAAAGAAGATGGAAGAAAACTATCGGACCAAATCAGATTATGACAAGGTAGTTACAAAGCGTGATGAGTACAAGAACTCGCTGGACGATGTGCAGAAAGAGCTGGAGGGATTCAAAGATGTGAACGTCGAAGAATTACAGACGAAAGTTACAACCCTCACCACACAGCTCAACGAAGAGAAAGCTGGACGGGCAGCAGATGCCAGAAAGGCAGAAGTCGAAAAACAGGTAAATGATTTCTTGACGGCTACAAACGAAAAGGGAGCGAAGAAATACGAGTTTTTGAACGATATTACTGCCGACTACTACCGCGCAGAGCTTACAAAAGCGCTGGATGCTGATTCTGCAAAAGGAAAGTCTATTTCGGATATCTTCACAGAGATGATTACCGACAAGGACGGAAAACAGAAAGCAGGGATTTTCGCGGATGCCGGAACCAAAAAGGCAAAGAGCAATGCAGCCAAGTTCACACAGCCTACAACCGGCGGCAATGGCGGCGAGATTACGAAAGAAACTTTCCGCAAAATGAATCTTGATGAAAGACTCAAATTAAGAGAAGAAGATCCCGAGCTGTACGAAGCACTCTCGAAATAACACCGTTATCACGCGATAACGCTTGACCGCAAAAAGTTACGCGGTAGAAAGGAAACACAATGCCAAGAACTGGTACTTTTGGCGGCTTTTCATTTGATCCGGAGGTGTTCTCCGACTACATGAGCGAGCAGCCGACCTGGAATGACCGAATCTTAGCGTCTGGAATCCTTGTACAGGATCAGACGATCATGGATCTGATCGGAACAAAAGGAAACGTTGCAACACTTCCGTTCTATGTTCCGATTGATGAGGATGAATCTCACGCGCTCAACAATGATGGTGAAACCGACAACACCCCGACAGAGATCAGTGGAAAGAAACAGACTTGTATGCTGACCCAGCGTATGAAAGCATGGAAATCCCAGGATTTCACAAAAGAGCTGACCGGCGCTGACCCGATGACGCACGTTGCGAATTCAGTTGCTGGATTCTATCGGCAGGTAAGAACCCGTGATCTCATGGCTATTGTTGATGCAGTTCTTTCACTGGACGGTATGAAAGATCATGTTACGGATCTTTCGGCGACGGCATCTTCTGGGGTTACAACCGTAACCGATGCAAACAAAATCAATGATACAACACTGATTTTCGCGCAGCAGAAAGCAGTTGGAGACGCAGACGAGAACATGGGTCTGCTGGTCCTTAACTCTTACATCTACGCTCGTTACAAGGCTATGGGGCTGGTTGATTACAACAAGTACACGATCACCAATGCTATCGAGCGAGATGTTGAGCTTCCGACGATCGGCGGATTCATTCCAGTTGTATCTGATCGTTTCACGGTAGACACATCTACAGACGTTCCGATCTATAAGAGCTATATGATCGGATCTGGAACGGTGCTCACCTGCGATAAAACCAACTACGAGGACCCGTACTATGCAGACTACGATCCGGAAACCAAAGCCGGTATTCGTAAGTTGTACACAAAACAGGGCTACGTGCTGCATCCGAACGGATTCTCAATCAATGCAAACAGAATCACAAAAGAATCCCCGACCAATGCGGAACTCGGAGCAAAAGCGAACTGGTCACTTGCATTCAATCACAAAAACATCCGTATGGGACTGATTAAGTCCAACGGTTGACGGAGGTATCTGGCATGGCTTATGCAGATTATGAATTTTACACAACTTCATATTTCGGCGATACCGTGCCAGAATCCGACTTTCCGCGGTACGCCGAGCGGGCAAGTGATCGAATCGATATTTTGACATTCGACCGGCTTGCAGACGGGCTGCCGGAAAACGAACGGGCACAGAAAAAGATCAAGAAAGCGGTCTGTACACTGGCGGATGCGCTTTTTCAGATCGACACCGTAAAAAATGCCGCGATGGAAACAGTAGGAACCGTAAAGAGAGAAGATGGAACGGTCATCAATAAGGCCGTTTCTTCGATTTCTTCCGGCAGTGAAAGCATCTCCTACGTGACCGGAACCAGCGGTACAAATTCCAGCGTCTACGGACAAGCGGCGATGGACAAAAAGGTAGAAAACGTGCTCGTGACACAGATTATTCTTGAAAATCTACAGGGCGTTATGACGGATGACGGCGTTCCGGTCCTGTATGCAGGAGTGAGGTTGTGAGATGGGCGGAAGAGGAGCAAGCAGCAGATTACCCATGCCCCACCGAGAGCGTGGCATGGACGTTACAATAAACGGCGAGACAACGCGGTATTATTTTACACGAGAAAATGGTATTAATTACTATAAACGTGGAATTGGTGGAATGGAGCAACCTACGCCGCTTAATATGTCGCAACGAGAATTTCGCGAGCGTGCGGAATCTAACGGGGCTACGACAAGAAACATTTTGGCTTCTGAGTGGCGTAAAGATTTGGAAAATTACAAAAAGGACAGAAAAGAAACGAATGATTTTCTAAATCGGAACGAATTTAACCGTACTGCAAAAAAAGATACCAGAGCAGAACGGAATTATAACAGGGGAGCCAGAAGGAGAAAATGATGGGTGGAAGAGGTAGCAACAGTGGAATGATGAAAACTGTAAACGGTAAGACGGTAAAACGCTTCAATACCCCCCCTAAAGGCTGGAAACCCGTAGAAAATGCTCTTACGAATCCCAAAGGCTATACGTGGTACTCGAATGGAAAATCACGTTTTAGCGGTCAATATGAGACGGCGCTTGTAAAGAATAAGAAGTAGGTGAAACCATGTATGATGAAACCATAACTCTTTTCAATCGGTACGAAGATCAAACCGGGAATGTATTCTGGTATCCGACCGTGCTGCAGTATGTGGATCTTATCACGGATAAGGTCGCAAATATTGTCCGAACCGGCATTGACAGCGCCGATACAGCCAGTCTGCACGTGGCATATACGCCAGATAACGGCACTATTATGGTGCAGGGAAAGAAATGGTTATCACCGAAAGCCTGGAAAGCTCAAACAAACGAAGAACTTCCGGGAACAATCACTTTCGCTAACGAAGATTTTTTCGTGCTTGGCGATTACTGCGTCAAGAAAGAACAGGCTTATCTTATCGATCATAACGGAGCATACGTGCAGGATCACGAGAAAAGGCCGATTGCCACCATCGTTGAACGGCAGATGTACGGCGTGGTGAAAGACGCGGAATACACAAGCAGAGTAGACCGCGGATTCTATGACTACATGAATAAAAAATACGATAATGTGTTTTCCATCAGCAATGTAGGCGGTCCGTACAGGCTTATTCCTCATTTTGAGATAGGGGGAAGATGATGAGTAATACAAAGCATTTCCCCAGTTTTTCGGTTGTGAATGGACACGTTAAGGTGCAAGTAGACCTTACGAGATTCGATAAGCAATTCCGGGAAGCTCAGTTTTGGCTTGACGGGCAGGTTATGAACGATATGATTCCGTACATGCCATTTCGAGACGGAATCATGGTAGACACCACCAGAGTGCGTAGCGCATCCATGCAAGGCACTGGAAAGGTGTGTGCAGGCGCTCCACCGTACGGTCGTTTCTTATACGAAGGAAAGCTTATGGTTGATCCGGAAACGCGCTCAGCGTGGGCGAGACCAGGAGCAAAAAAGGTAGTTACTGACACACCGCTGAAATTTGATAAAACGGCGCATCCGTCCGCAACGGATCACTGGTTTGACGCGGCAAAGTCGGCACACGGAAAGCAATGGGTGAAGGGAGTGAAGAAACGTGCCGGAGGAGGTTAAAAAACCTGTTACATACGATGTGGACGGATACGACATCGTAACGAAAGCGCTGGAAACAGTTCTGAACACTTTCCCCGGACTTCAGCCGACCGAAAAGATCAAGTTTTCGTCGCTCAAAGAGGATGAAGGGATTGCATTCTATCCAGTGAGTGGAGCTGTGGTTGCTTCTGAAAAGAAATACATCACAGGAATTGTGGATCAGCTTTGCAACTATCCGTTTTACATCGTGTATCGCTCAGCACCTACAACGCCGGGAATTAAGACAGAAATCAAAGAATTTCTTGACACTCTCGGAAAATGGCTGGAAAAACAGCCTGTGCAGGTGGATGGGAAAGAATATCATCTGGAATCTTACCCGACACTTACAGAAGGAAGAGTTATTGAATCTATAGCCCGCCTTACGCCATCTTATCTTGATACGGTGGCAGAAAACAAAGTGGAGGATTGGGTTATCAGCATGTCATTAAAATATCGAAAGAAATTCAAAAAATAATCATACCGGCACCGATTCGGCAGCCGCTGACCGCGAAAAGTTACGCGGTAGAAAGGAAAAAACATGTCAAAACTTGAGCGTGAAGCAATGGCCACTTACCTTGATTCGACATTCAAGAGAGTCGTGGCATCCGCAAGCTGGGTGCTGGTAGGTGATGACATCGAGGATATGTCCGTAGAGCTTAACCCGGACACCGAAACAACCAAAAATATTCTCGGCCAGACCAAAACGAGAGACAACGGATATGAGCCGTCTATGGACGCTGATCCGTTCTATGCTGACCCGGATAACAAACTGTATCCGGTACTGCGAGATATCGCCCTTGAACGTAAAAAAGGCGATGCCTGTAAAACCCTTATGCTGGAGGTCATCGTGGAGGACACAGCGGCGACCAATCATCTTGCGTACGTGCGTGAGGTCATCGTAAAACCGCAGTCTTACGGCGGCGATACTGCAGGTCTCAATATCCCGTTCGCTGTTTCTGAGGATGGCAAATTCACAAAAGGATACGTAAGCGCAGCTTCTCTTAAAACCGGAACTCCGGAATTTAATGAGGGCGCAGCGCCAGCTTCCGATAAAAGCACATCCCTGGCGTAAGATCACACACGAATAGAAAGGAGCTTTCCAATGAGCAACAAACTCGTAAAACCGCAGAGTAACGATATCATTATTGACGATGGCTTAAAAACTTATTATATCAAAAATAAGCAGGGCCATGTATACGGGAAATTTGATTTTCGACCGTCCGACACCAATCTTATCTCACGATATGATGAGGTTGTAGAGCATCTGAACAGCTTTTCAGCGCCTGAAAACGAACCGGCGGACATCAAAAAGGTTGAAAACATGGTTGCTGATGAGCTTTCCTATCTGATCGGATCGGATTCGAAAGAATCATTTTTCAGCATCTTAGGCCCGTTCTCTCCACTTGCTTCTGGAAAGCTGTTTTTCGAAGAAGTTGTTGACGCTATCGGCCGCGTGATCGAGACAGAGACCGAACACCGAGCGAAAAAAGTTCGAACACGTATGAATAAATACGTTGCTAAATATCGTAAATAATGGACGCGTGGAGCCTTCCGACATCGCTCAACGTTGCAGGCAAAGAATATCCAATACGCTCAGATTACCGAGTGGTATTGGATATTTTGCAATGCATGAACGATCCCGAAATTTTCGATCCAGATATGACCGAGGACGAAAAAAAGGCGGAACAGGTCATAAGCATGTTAGCCATCCTCTATATTGATTTTGACGATATGAAACCCGCCGAATGGGAAGAAGCTGCGGAAAAAGCATGTGAATTTATTGACTGCGGATTTTCTGAGGATACAAAGCGGAAAAGACCGAAATTGATGGACTGGATACAGGATGCAACCATTATTATACCGTCTATCAATAAGGTTGCCGGAAAAGATGTGCGAGATCAGAAGTATCTGCACTGGTGGACTTTTTTTGCATTCTACATGGAGATCGGGGAAGGCACGTTTGCGACCGTGGTAAGTATCCGAGATAAAAAAGCCAAAGGAAAGAAACTGGACAAGTGGGAACAGGAATATTACAGAGATAACAAGGCTATCATCGATCTGAAATCGGCAAGCGGTCAGAGAAGCGAAGAAGAAAAAGCAGCTCTTAGAGAGCTTTTCGGAATATCAAAATAACTGCCGGAGCATACGAAGCACCGGCACAAACCGTTAAAAGTTACACGGTAGGAAGGAAAAACGCATGGCGGGACAGGCTGACGGCTATATCATCATTGATACGGAGATTGACACCAACGGCGCAAAAGCTGGCAGTAAGGAGCTGGAAGCGAATGTGCGGCAATGTATCTCGTCTATTAATGGTCTTGGAGACAAGGCCAAAGCATCACTCAACAAACAGGCGAATGCGTTCTCGAAGCTGAACGATCAGTATAGAGAACAAGAAAAAATAGTCGAACAGCTCAAAGAAAAGGTTGCTGAACTCGGAAAACAGCAGATACCGACCGACGAATACAAAGAGATCCAGGCGCAGATAGAGTCTGCTAAGACGCAGATGGACAAACTCATCTATGCGCAGGAAAAATTTGTGGCACTTGGCGGAAGCGAGGACAGCAAAAAGTATAAGAGCTATCAGTATGATATTGACCAGCTCGCAAAAACAATTGATGATGCAAACAAAGAATTACAAGAATTGGAGCGAAACGGAGAAGCGTTTTCTTCGGCGTTGGGCGGTGAAACTCCGACTTACAAATACAAAGAACTTGAATCTGAGCTTGAGTCATTAAGTCAAGAAATTGATGTGACAAAAGCAAAATGGGACGAATTGCGTGCGTCAAATACTGGTGGAATTAATGATGAAGAAATTAAAAGCACCTTAGAAAATCTCGATCTTCTGTATGAAAAATATAGTGCAGTAGAAGCGAAAATGCGCGAAAAGGAAAAATTTGGTACTGATGTAATCAAAACCGAGCCAGTAAAAGAAGCAACTGCAGCAATGGAAAAGTTGGCGCAGCAAGAAGAAAAGCTGGCCAGTATCAATGACCGGTTAAAAACCTCTTATGATGACGTAAAAGACAGCATTGACAGCTATTCAAACTCGGCGAATAATTCAGCGACTAAAAACGCATCAGACAACGCGTCAAAGTTGGCAAAATCCAACGAAAAAATTGCTGACAGTGGAAAGAAAGCCGCAAATTCTCTGAAAGAGACCGGAAGTGCTGCAGGAAATGCCAAAAACGGAATTATGACGTTGCTAAAATACGGTCTAGGCATCCGCTCATTATTCGTTCTTTTCAATAAGCTGAGAAGCGCGGTTGTGGCTGGAATGTCAAATTTGGCGCAGGAATCCGGCTCAACCAACTCGGCTATCTCTATGTTGTGGGGCAGCTTGGAACGGCTCAAAAACAGTCTTGCGACAGCATTTGCGCCGATTCTTACAGCGATTGCACCGATTCTGTCAAAATTCATCGACATGCTTAGCACCGCGGCAACTTACGTAAGCATGTTCTTTTCGATGCTGTCTGGTAAGAAAACATATACTCGAGCATTAGCTGTTCAGAAGGATTACGCGGCATCTCTAAGCGATACGGCATCGAGTGCGGAAGATGTAGCGGACGCAACCAACGACGCGGCAGATGCGGCAGATGCGGCCGCAGAAGCAACGGAAAAATACCTTTCCCCTCTCGATGATCTGAACAAGATGGATTCGAAAAGCGACAGCGGTTCCGGCAGCGGCGGTGGCGGCAAATCCCCGGGAGCTGGCGGCGGTGGAGGAGGAACAGGCAGTGCACCGATGTTCACGGAAGAGCAGATCCCTAACGCTTTTCTGGATAATCTGCAGAAAGTTTTTGATTTACTGAAAAAGATTAAAGACCTGTTTATGTCCGGCTTCTGGGATGGCCTTGGAGATTACAAACCGCAGCTTGCAGAACTGAAAAAGGATCTGGCATCCATCAAAAGGAATCTTGCTGAGATCTTCACGGACCCGGAAGTAGTAGGAGCTGCGAAACGCTTTGCAGAATCTGTAATCTATAATCTCGGGGTCGTGGCCGGATCAATAGCAAGCGTAGGCCTTACACTGGCTGTTAATCTTGTAGGCGGTTTTGAAAGCTATCTGAGCAGAAATAAAGATAGAATCAAGAAATTTTTGGTTGACGTTTTCAACGTCGGAGCAGAAATTGCAGATGAATTCGGACTTATCGCAAAAACGATAGCCGAAGTATTTGCAAAAACGTTTGGCACACAAACAGCGCAGGATTTGACAGGAAATCTTATCGGAATTTTTGCATCTTTAGGCGGCTTGGCTGTAGAAATTTTTGCACGATACGAGCGCGATAAAATGTATCTTGCCTGGCAGCCATGGATCGATAACAAAGATAAATTAGTTGAAGCGATTAACGAAACAATCGCACCTATTCAGCAACTCGCGCAGGTTATCGAGGACTTTTTAAACGATACATCCGACAAAATCATTGCATTTTATGATGAGATCGTTAAGCCATTTATTGATGATATCGAATCAGGCTGTGCGTCTATTTTGGCAACATTGCTTGATCTTTACAATAGTTATGTAGTGCCTATCATCGATGAATGGGGAACGCGGCTCGAAGATTTGATTAATGGACCTCTTACAGATTTTGTCGATAAATTCCTTGATGTGTGCGCAAAAATCATTGATGCGCTACAGCAAATTTGGAATAACGTTCTTGTTCCCCTTATTAATTGGATTCTTCAAAATGTAATTCCGTTATTGGCTCCTGTTGTACAATGGCTAGGCGACGCGGCTATTGATTTATTGGGCGCTGCGGTAGAAATGGCGAACGGAATTCTGGATATGCTCGGCGGTTTGATCGATTTCCTTGTTGGTGTGTTTACGGGCGACTGGAAAAAAGCTTTTTCCGGTGCAGGACAAATAGCACAGGGATTTGCGGATACATGCGGCGCTGTAATTGAATGGATTGGAGACTATATTTTAACTCCATTTATGTCACTGGTGAAAAAATTATTCTCTGTTGACTGGGTAAAATATTTTGGCGTAGCTGGCATTGCTCCGCAGGTGCTTTGCGATTTGATTAAGTCAATATTCAAAACTATGAAAAACGTATTTATTGGGATTATGAATTTTATTAAATACGCGTTTACTGGTGACTGGCGGAATGCTTGGCAGAGCGTCAAAAATATCTTTTCGAGTATCATGAGCGGAATTGGTGATGTTGTGCGTGCTCCGATTAATGGGATCATCAGCATGGTTAATCAGGCAATCGGAGCAATCAATAATCTGATCCGCGGCGTGAATAGAATTCCGCATGTAAATATTCCAACTATCGGAAGAATCCCACATCTGGCATCCGGTGCGGTCATCCCACCAAACCAGGAGTTTCTGGCAATGCTCGGAGATCAGAAAAGCGGAAACAATATCGAAGCACCAGAGGGGCTTATCCGTAAGATTGTCCGGGAAGAGTCTGGAAAAGGCAATGGAAGCTATACTTTCGTTGCACAGTTGGACAGAAAAGTCCTGTTCAAGGAAACAATCAGCGAAGCAAAGCTGCAGCAGATACAGGGTGGAAATAACCCATTCGAGCTGTCTACGACTTAAGGAGGGCATACATGGCACAAAATCATTTGCAGTTTGATGGCTACACGCCGCCAGATGTTGACGAAGATGGTTACACAATTGCTTTTGCAGCAACATCTTCGGACGATTCCGGGCGGCTTATGAACGGCAAAATGGTCAACACAAGGTTATTCACTGTTGAAGCGTATAACCTTAAATGGACCGATATTACCCTTGAAGCAGCAGCGGAAATCCTTTCAAAGACTGTTTTCAAGTCTCAGTTCAATTTCCATTATTTCAATATCAAAACCGCAAAATGGGAGACACATGCATTTTATGTTGCAAACGTTGACACAGCGATATATTCCCTCAAAGAGGGCGAGGAAAAATGCACAAGTCTTAGTTTCCAGGTAACGAGGATTGACCCATCATGAAAAATGTAAGCACAGAATTTAGGAAAAAAGTAGAAAACGGTTCTGCATGTTATGCGTACGCGAACGTGGTTTTACGGAACGGCACAAAATTGACTCTGGATCCGTCCAAAGATTTTCGAATTGACGGTAACAGCATCACCACCAATGGGGGAAGTTCATTCCCCCTCGGTGTGGCGCTTTCAAGAACAATAGAGCTTAATTTGGATAACTACGACGGAAGATTTGATGCCATTGACTTTTACGGCGCAGAAATCACGCTTTTTACGGGAATGACGCTGGATGATGGAAGCGTAGAAAAAATCAAAGAGGGAATCTTTTCTGTAGTTGAGCCGACCACGCCGGGATCCACAATTACGCTTGTTGCTGCAGATTACATGGCGAAAACATCCGATAGTTACGTTGCAAATACGACGTTTCCGGCGACTATATTTAATATCTATCGGGATGTCTGCATTCAGTGTAATCTTGTTGCTGGAAGCGCGAAATTCACAAATGGTGATTTCGTGGTAGATGCAATTTCTGAAAATGTTACATGCAGGGAGATGCTCGGATATATCGCTATGATTGCTGGCGGAAATGCCATGTGCGATTCCAACGGTGCTGTTATTATTAAGAGCTATGATTTTTCCGGCCTTAAAAAGTCAGATGGCACGTATGATTACACGAAAGCACAGAATTTTTCTGGATTTCAGAAGAATCCGAGCATTTCGACAGATATGATTCGGATAACCGGAGTTAAGGCGGAGAACGACGATGGAGATGAAAAGCAATCTTATATTGTAGGTTCGGAAGATTACTGCTTCTTGATCGAAAATCCATTGATTTCCGGCAAAGAAGCACAGGCACTGCAGCTAATCGGAAATGTTATTGTCGGGCTGGAATTTTACACATTCAGCGGAGATCACATTTCAAACCCGCTTGCTGAGTTTATGGACCCGTGTTTCGTGCAGGATATGAAAGGAAATCTTTTCTTTTCCGTTCTGAGCAATATTACTTACACGTACCTTGGCAGTACGTCTATTTCTTGCGATACAGACAGCCCAGAAACCGTAAAGTCGCAAAAGGCGACATCTGGCTCGAAAGTATACCAGAATCTCAAAAAGCAGCAGCAGGTTATTAAAAAAGAATTTGAAAAACAGATGGACGCTCTCGAAAAACAGGTTTCCAACGCACCTGGAACCTATATTTCGAGCGAAGTGCAGCCGGATGGCAGCAGTATCTACTATCTGCACGATAAGCCTACACTTGCGGAATCCAAAAGTGTTTTCAAAATAACGGCTGATACAATCACAGCATCGACCGACGGCGGAAAGACTTGGAACGGTGGATTTACTGTAGATGGAGTCATGATAGCTAAGATCATGACTACTATTGGTATTAATTTCGATTGGGGAGTTGGCGGCACCCTTATCATCCAGGACAGAAACGGAAAACAGACCGTCTACATGGATGCTGAAACGGGAGAAGTCCGGCTTAGCGTGGTTTCTCTTTCCATTCAGGGCGAAACGGTGGCAGATATTGCCGAAAAAAAAGCGGAATCTTCTCTGAACGACTTTACGAGCAATATATACAACCCTATGATTTCCAGCCTGCAAAAGCAGATTGACGGTCAGATCGAAACGTTCTATTACGATTACGAGCCTACGCTCAACAACGTTCCGGCGAAAGAATGGGATACCGAGGAGAAGAAGACTGCTCATGAGGGAGACTTATTCTATTGGAAGTCGAAAGGCTATGCGTACCGCTTCCAGAAAGACGGATCGGCGTGGAACTGGCAGCTCGTACAGGATACCGATATCACGCTTGCTATGCAGAAAGCCGCAGAAGCGAAAGACACCGCAGATTCAAAACGCCGCGTTTTTACAGCTACGCCGTATCCTCCGTACGATGTAGGTGACCTGTGGGTGGGAAATGATACTTCCGACCTTATGAGATGTCAGCGCTCACGACAGTCTGGTGCCTATGATTCTTCTGACTGGATCAAGGCGGTTAAGTATACAGACGATTCTGAACTTAACAATTTCATCTACACCGATTATGCCGAAGCACTTGTCGAAATCTCCGAATCGATCGACAAGAAAGCCGAAACGTGGTTCCAGGCAACAGATCCGGCGCTCCAATGGACAGATAATAGCACCTCTGAACCATTGCAGGACCATACCGGCGCAAATATCACAGACAGCACCGGTGCAAACATTCTGACCGTATGGGAGCGCGAAAAAGCGGCTCATAACGGCGACTTGTGGCATAACACAACCAATAACGTCGAGTACATCTATAAGGATGGAACCTGGCACGAAATGAGCGTTCCAGACGATGTTTTTGACAAAATCGACGGCAAGGCGCAGATTTTTGTTGGAGAACCGATTCCCCCTTATGACGTAGGCGATACATGGTTCACCGGAACAACTATCCTTGTCTGCGTAGTTAAGCGCACATCTGGAAAGTATAATGCGTCCGACTGGACGAAAAAAGATACTTATACAGACGATACCGCGCTTGAAAACTTCCTTTCTGGCGACTACAAAGAGACTATTGCCGACTTGTCTACTCAGATTGACGGTAAGGCGGAAACGTGGCGGCAGAGCACTGATCCGGCGGCCAATTGGACAACGGATGAGCTGAAAGCCCAGCATAAGGGCGACTTGTGGAACAACACAGAGAACCAGAAAACTTATATCTATAATGGCTCAGCATGGCAGGAAATGACATCAACGCCGCCGCAAGCCGTATTTGACGCGATTGATGGCAAGGCTCAGATTTTCGTTAAGCAGCCAACTACGCCGTATGATGTGGGTGACTTATGGTTCGATTCTTCCAGTGCAGATATTATGACCTGTACGACTGCGAGAGAGAGCGGAAATTTTAATGCTACAGACTGGGAAAAAAGAAATAAATATACTGATGACTCCTCTCTTAACAACTGGATCAAGGGAGAGTACGCAAACACTCTTGCTGATGTTAAGAATCAGATAGACGGAAAAGCGGAAACGTGGCGGCAGAGCACAGACCCAGCTAAGTCGTGGACAACGGACGCACTGAAAAAGCAGCATAAGGGTGATTTGTGGTACAACACGACCGAGCAGAAGTCCTATATCTACAGCGGTAGCGCGTGGGAACAGATGAAAGCAGAGCCGCCGAGCGGTGTCTACGATGCCATCGACGGAAAGGCTCAGATTTTCGTAAGTCAGCCAAAACCTCCATACTCTGTAGGTGACCTCTGGTTTGACTCGACGAGTGCCGATATCATGACCTGCGTAACCGCCAGAGAGTCCGGCTCGTATGTTGCCGGAGATTGGCAGAAGAGAAATAAGTATACGGACAACTCCGCGGTAGATGCACTGGACAAGGCCTTAACACAGCTTGAAATTTTTAACCGACTCACCAATAACGGCGCTGCACAGGGCCTTTTCTTGAAAGATGGAAAACTGTACCTCAATTTCTCGTACGCACAAGGAGGAACCTTAAAACTTGGCGGAGTCAACAACGGCAACGGTCAAGCGGAAGTGTATGATTCCAGTGGAAATAAGATCGGAAGCTGGAACAAAGACGGTTTTAATTTGCAGAAAGGTTCCATATATGGTACGCAGATCCACCTTGAGTCACAAAATGACTATATACAAGGCACGGTCAACGGAAATGAAGCTGTCAAAATCTCCACAGGCGGCGTAAAAGTTGACAGTACGGCTAACTGGGGACTTGGCGTTACTCGGAAAGAATATATTTTTGAAATGAATCCGTACTTATTCCCTGGCGTTCAATTGCTTGATCGATCAACGGGAGCTGGAATTGGCAGCACGTGGACAAGCGGACACTTCGGAATGTGTTACACGGACGATCTTTCAGGATATTCCTCTGTCACTGATTCGCTCTCGAATTATGGTGTATACATGAAAGCCGGAAAAGAGGATGCAAACGGCGGCTTTTATGCAATAGGAAATGGACTTGGAAAAGGTTCACATGTAACCGCAGAGGGAATCTACACTTCTGGAACCAAAAATAGAATTGTAGATACCGAAAACTACGGTCAGCGTCTCCAGTATTGCTATGAGATGCCAAGCCCGTTCTTCGGAGACATCGGAAAAGCGGAAACGGACGAAAACGGCCTGTGCTACGTTCAGATTGACGATATTTTCGGCGAAACAGTGCTGAGAAATGACAAGTATAACGTGTTCTTGCAGAAAGAGGGATGCGGCGACCTGTGGATCGAGGAAAAAACGGCAGACTACTTTTTGGTCAAAGGAACACCAAATCTTAGCTTTTCATGGGAACTGAAAGCTAAACAGGCAGATTACACGCTAGAAAGACTGGAAAAGAACGAAACTCCATATGAAAAAGAGCCGGAATTGGACTACAGCGAAATCGGCTATCAGACGTATATTGATTATGTAGAATCGAAAATTATAGCATGAAAGGAGAAACAATGAAAGTCTTAACAAGTTTTACGAAATTAGTAACCGGAGAGGGCATCCGGATCGCTTACACCTATTCAGAGGTGGACGATTCCGGCGACCTTATCAGTCAGAATAACCGCGGCAATTTTGTCGCGGTTAACCCGGAATTGAAAAAGCATATCGCCGCAATTGATGAATATATTGAAAATAATCAGCTCAATAAGGAGGAAAACTAATATGGCAAAATTCACAGATTACACCGAAAAAACAGAACCGGTAGACACCGACCTTGCTCTCATCTACGACACCCCAGCCAAAGTGAATAAAAAGTTTACTTTCGGCAATCTGTGGAAATGGATTGCTAAGAAAATCGTGTCTGAGGGTATCTCTCAGCTTGATACGACTAATAAGACAATCCCTGGAGCCATTAACGAATTAAATAGTAAAACACTAAAACATAGAGAAGATATAACAGGAACAACAACATTAGAAGAATATTGCGCTGACAAATCAAAATTGCCAGGTCAGTACAGGGTTAATGGAGCAATTATATCCGGGATATCAAATACGGAAAAATTATATGGAGCTTTAATATTGTTCTCTGCATTTGATCTTCAAATATTAATTGTCGGGGGAGGTCAAATATATGCACGAGATTATACTGGGAGTCCTAAAGCATGGACAAAATGGAGTAAGTATACACGCACGCTGTTTTCATAGACTGCGGATTTAATTTATTAAAAATCTTGCTTAAATCTTGCTTTTTTGAAAAAAGACTTCCTATTTTCAAACAACGTGGTATAATGTAAGCACAACTAAAAAAGGAACCGGGCTATCCGACCAAAGACACACCCGGTTCCAAACTGCACCACAAAGGGTACGTGTATTATTATATCACAATACCCTCCCTTTGTGAACCACAAAAGGAGGTTTTTTTTATGGCAGATTTTGCGACCGAGTTTATTACAAAGTTGAACGGCAAGCTCACACCGGAGCAGATGAAAGTTGTGCTTAACGAATTGGAGATCTTTTCGGACGATTACAACATTGAAAAGAAGTGCAGGGATGTAGCGGTTCCGGATGATCTCTTACCAGCGTGCTATAAGGTCTACATGGTATCGAAAAAGATTGAGGGCATGAGTCCACAGTCGCTTATAACTTACAAATGTTATCTGGAACAGTTTTTGTACGCCGTCGGCAAGCCAGTTGAGAAAATCACGGCAAACGATATCCGCTTATATTTGTACGGGCTGGTTGGGAAGAACTCGGATCATACCATTGACACTAAGCGCATCGTTATCAATACGTTTCTTGACTGGTGTTGTCGGGAATATTACATTCCGGAGAACCCATGTGCGAAAATCCACGCCATTAAGTACGAGGAGAAGCCGCGAGAGCCACTTGATGGCATCGAGATGGAAATGGTACGGGATGCGTGCGTTGATCTTCGAGAAAGAGCAATGATCGAGTTTTTCTACAGTACCGGATGCCGTGTTTCGGAAATGGCGATCCTCAAAAAAGAAGATATTGATTTCTCCACGAAAGAAGTCAGATTGTTCGGAAAAGGCCTCAAACACCGAGTTTCTTATCTTAACGCCCGCGCAGAATACACTCTGCAGAAGTATTGGGCTACCAGAAAAGACGATACAGATGCCGTTTTCTGTACAATACGTAAGCCTTACCATGCTCTGCAAAAGCAAGCTATAGAGCAGGTCATCCACAACATCGGCGTGCGATCCGGCATCGTGAGACCGCTATTTCCTCATCTGATCCGGCACACCACAGCTACAAATGCGATAGACCACGGCATGGACGTGACAGATCTGCAGAAACTCCTCGGTCATACGCGGATCAGTACCACGATGATCTACGCAAAAGTAACGCAGGAAAACGTAAGATACAGCCATCACCGATACGTAGTCTAACAAGCCTACAAAGAGCCGTGAGAAAAAGAGTACAATGTTCCTAAGAAACGAAATTTCGGGAAAAGGAGCATCGACAAATGAGAATTGACAGATCATTAATCAGTAACACGAACACTTACAGTGAGAACGATCCTAAATGTATTGTAGTCCACAACACAGATAATTTCAGAGCGGGTGCCGATGCCCGCACACACGCAGAAGCGCAGCATAATGGTGAGCTGTCCAATATGTCTGCACACTATTACGTGGATGACGGAGAAACGGCGTACCAGGCAGCGCCACACAGTCGCGGATGCTGGCATGTAGGCATTAACTACGGAAACGGAAATCTGTTCGGAACTTACGGGAATCGAAACAGTATCGGCGTAGAAATGTGTGTGCAGGGCGGATACAATTACGAAAAGGCGTTTCAGCACACCGTGGAGCTGGTGAAATATCTTATGAAAGAAACAGGTATTCCAGCATCAAGAGTCTATCGGCATCTTGATATCTGCAGCAAAAATTGCCCATCGCAGATTAATGCAAGAGGTGATTGGACGAGATTCAAAAAGTTGATCAGGAACGGAAAGTCCGATTCTTCCGGAAGTGGCAATTCATCCGGAGAGAAAACCTACAAGCCAGGAATCTATCGAGTCAATACTGATCTGAATATCCGGGAGAAACCGGATGCAGACAGCCGACGCGTCGGAACGATCAAAGACCGCGGCAGCTACACGGTGACAGAAATTCAGAATGGAAGCTGGGGACGGCTGCTCTCCGGTGCGGGCTGGATCAACTGCCATGCAAAATTTTGCACTTATGGCGGCGCGGCCAAAGAATCCACCTCAAAAGCGATCGCAGTCGATGGCGTATGGGGTCATGAGCTGACCAAACGCTTGCAGGAGATTTTTAAAACCGGAGTAGACGGCGTGATCAGTGACCAGCCTATGAGCAATAAAAAATACTGTGCTGGCATCGCGGCGGCCGAATGGTCTGGCAAGCTGTCCGGCGGATCCGATCTGATCAGGGCCATGCAGAGATGGGCAGGAGTGACCGCAGACGGATACCTCGGACCGCAGACCATCCGCGCGCTCCAGAAAAAACTCGGCACACCGGTAGACGGCGTGATCAGCTACCCGTCAGCGATGGTACGCGCTCTGCAGGAATGGTGCAATCGGCAGTAAAAAAATATAAAAGATATCAAGAGGCGTGGGGATTTTCCCTACGCCTTTTTTTATTGCCATTTGATTATGGATACCAGACAGTAATTATAGTTGGAGATCGATATCGTTACGGAAACGACGAAGACGAGATCATCATTGAAAACGCAGAAGTGATCGGAATAGCATAAGAACAGGAGGAAAAAGGAAACAAAAGAATGAAAGTAAAACCGTGTCAAAAATTGACGCGGTTTTTTATTTGACATGGTGGGCACAATATGCTAATATCTGAATGTGTCATTTTCGTGTCATGGGATTGTTGGAAAATGGCGTATTTTCGGGCATTTTATGCGGTAAGGATACTTGACTTTTAATCAAGTTGTCCGGGGTTCGAATCCCCGATGCTTCACTAAATAACCCATAGAAAACGCCCATGGAGGTTTTCTATGGGGTTTTTCTTTTTTGAAAAAATAATATGCGGTTATGACGGAATTGGCAGACGTGCAGGATTTAGGTTCCTGTGCCTTTCGGCGTGTGGGTTCGAGTCCCACTAACCGCAGAAAAATCCACAGCAGTAAAATGACAAAAATCAGATTCTAAATAATTGCAGCAAAAATATTCGCGCATCAAATATCTTAAAAACTCCAAACAGAACCGAAAATCAAATAGAGAATAGATAGAGGAAAAATGGTATGACAAGAGAAAAGTATGAGTCATTGCCTTTGAGCACGCTGAAAGCGCTGGCAAAATCCAGAAACATGAAGGGGATTTCCACCCTGCGGAAAGAAGCGCTGATTGAGCGGATGCTGGAAGAAGATCAGAAAGAAAACCAGAAAAACATGGAAGAGCCGGCGGTTCTAAAAGAGGAAAAAAAGACGGAAACTGTACAGGATCAGAATCAGGAACCGCAGGAAAAGCGGGAGGACGGTATGGAGCGCCAGAATCGGGAAACCTCGGAAAACGGCACCGCGCGCCCGTACCAGAGACCGCGGTATGTCCGCCGGGAAGAGCGCAGTGAAAACGGAGAGCGCCAGGAGTACCGTCCAAGAGCGCCGCGTTTCAATGAGCGTAGATTTCAGGAACCACGGAATTATAATCAGAATAACCGTGAGGAAGAGCAAAGACAGGAGCCGTGTCAGGAAGCAGGGCAGGAAATGAGACAGGAGCCGCTGCGTCAGGAAGCAAGACCAGAGACGAGACAGGAACCGCGTCAGGAAACCAGCACGCTCGACAGCGGCCAGGAGGCCTGCGGCATCCTCGAGGTCATGCCGGACGGATTTGGATTTATCCGCTCCGACAACTATATGCCGGGCGACAGCGATGTCTACGTTTCCCCGTCCCAAATCCGTCGTTTCGGACTGAAAACGGGAGATATCATCCGTGGAAACACGAGAGTAAAGTCCGCAACCGAAAAATTCAGCGCCCTTTTATACTTAAAGAGCGTCAACAATCTGCCGCTCGACCAGATCATGCGCCGCGGCAATTTCGAAGATATGACACCGGTCTTCCCGGATGAGCGGCTGCGCCTTGAGCGCCCGGGCGGAAGCATGGCGATGCGGATCGTGGATCTTGTAAGTCCGATCGGAAAAGGCCAGCGAGGCATGATCGTCTCCCCGCCGAAAGCCGGAAAAACGACGCTTTTGAAGGATGCGGCAAAATCCATCCTGCGGAACAACCCGGAGATGTATCTGATCATCCTTCTGATCGACGAGCGGCCGGAGGAGGTCACTGACATTAAAGAAGCGATTCAGGGATCGAATGTGGAAGTCATCTATTCCACCTTCGATGAGCAGCCGGAGCACCACAAACGCGTGTCCGAGATGGTCATTGAGCGCGCGAAACGTCTTGTGGAGAGTAAAAAAGACGTTACGATCTTCATCGACAGCATCACACGTCTCGCCAGAGCTTACAACCTGACCGTTCCGCCGAGCGGCCGTACCCTTTCCGGCGGTCTCGATCCGGCAGCACTCTACATGCCGAAACGGTTCTTCGGCGCGGCCAGAAACATGCGCGAGGGCGGAAGCCTGACGATTCTTGCAACGGCGCTTGTGGACACCGGAAGCAAGATGGACGATGTCGTTTACGAGGAATTCAAAGGCACCGGAAACATGGAACTCGTGCTCGACCGGAAACTGCAGGAACGCCGCGTCTTCCCGGCCATCGACATAGCCAAATCGGGAACAAGAAGAGAAGATCTGCTTCTGACACCGGATGAGCAGGAGGCCGTTTACAATATGCGGAAGGCATTAAACGGCATGAAATCCGAGGAAGCCGTGGAAAATATTCTGAATATGTTTGCCCGCACCAGAAACAACGGCGAACTGATTCAAATTTTAAAGAAACAAAAAATAGTATAAGGCTTGCAATTTTCAAAATTGTGTGATACAATGAGAAAGCTGTGCAAGGTTGATGAGATTTTGTCAGCCTGAAATACGAAATCATCAGAGTAAATCTGAGAAGATAACAATATTAAGAAGAGGTGAATAAAATGAGAGAAGGAATCCATCCAGAATACCATCAGGCAACTGTTACCTGCAACTGCGGAAATACTTTTGTAACAGGTTCTACCAAGAAAGAGATCCACGTTGAGATCTGTTCTAAATGCCATCCGTTCTACACTGGCCAGCAGAAAGCTGCTGCAGCTCGTGGACGTATCGAGAAGTTCAACAAGAAATACGGCATGAAATAAGAATTGAATCAAGCAAGATGAAAAACGGGCTGAGGTTGGAAGATCTCAGCCCGTTCTTGCGTTACGGATGCAGAAAATCCCCTTTGAGGAGGTAAACGTAAATTATGAAATCATCCAATATTGGCGGCCAGGCCGTGATGGAAGGCGTCATGATGATGAACAAGGACCGCTATTCCGTCGCAGTACGCCGGCCGGACGGGGAGATTGAGGTTAAAGTAGAGCAGCACAAGCCGCTGACGAAGCACAAGGAGCTCTTAAAAGTTCCGATTCTGCGCGGTGTCTTCAGCTTTGCCGATTCGATGATCGTCGGCATGAGTTCCCTTATGTACTCCGCTTCGTTCTATGAGGACGAGGAGGAGGAAAAGAAAAAGCCGGCGACGAAAGAGGAAGAGGAGCAGCAGAAAGCGAAAAAAGAAAAGACAGACAAGCTGATGATGTACGGAACCGTCACATTTTCCGTTGTCATCGCCGTCGTTCTCTTTCTGATGGTGCCGTACTTCCTGTCCGAACTGCTGCACAAAGCGGGAGCCGGAACGACACTGACCGCGGTGGCAGAGGCCTTTGTGCGTGTGGCACTGTTCCTCGGCTATCTGGCAGCCATTTCCCGTATGGAAGACATTCAGCGCGTGTTCATGTACCACGGCGCCGAGCATAAATGCATCAACTGCGTTGAGCACGGTCTGGAACTGAACGTGGAAAACGTCTTAAAGAGTTCCCGGGAGCACAAGCGCTGCGGAACGAGCTTTCTTATGTACGTCATCGTCATCAGCATCATCTTTTTCATGTTCATCCGGGTCGATTCCCCGGTGCTGAAAATTGTGATCCGCCTGATTCTCATTCCGGTGATCGCGGGCGTTTCGTATGAAATTATCCGCCTGGCGGGAAAAAGTGACAATAAACTGGTCAACCTGATCAGTAAACCGGGCCTGATGCTGCAGCACCTGACGACGCGCGAGCCGGATGCCGAGATGGCAGAGGTTGCGATCGCCGCTGTGGAGGCTGTGTTTGACTGGAGAGCGTACCTGAACGAAAACTTTGGTTATACGTACCCGGCCAAAACCGAAAAGAAAGAACATGAGGAGCCGTGACCGATGAGTGTGCACGATAGAAAAAACTTGAAATCTGCACTGGAATCCGCTATTCTGTACTTACAAAAGCAGGGGGTGGAGGAAGCCCGGCAGGACGCATGGCTTTTACTGGAGCATGTCTGCGGGATCAGCCACAGCACCTACTTTGTACACAGTGAAGATGAAATGCCAAAAGAACAGCAGGAGCAGTACGAAGCGCTGGTCAGAAAGCGCGGCGAACACATTCCGCTGCAGCAGCTGACCGGAGAGGCGTGGTTCTACGGAATCCCGTTTTTTGTGAATGAGCATGTACTGATTCCGCGGCAGGACACCGAGATTCTTGTGGAGGAAACGCTCCGCGGCCTTCCAAAAGATGCACGGATTCTCGATCTCTGCACCGGTTCGGGATGCATCCTCATATCGCTTCTTGTGACGAGAGAGGACTGCACGGGAATCGGCGCGGATCTCTCCGAGAAAGCCTTACAGGTTGCGGAAAAGAACGGCGCACAGGCGGGCGGACGGGCATCGTTCGTAAAGAGCAACTTATTTGAAAACATCGAGGGAACCTTCGATGTGATCGCAAGCAATCCGCCGTATATCCGCACGGATGTGATTGAAACCCTGATGCCGGAGGTGCGCGACCATGAGCCGCGGATGGCACTCGACGGCAGTGCGGACGGTCTTGTCTTTTACCGGAAGATTACAGAGCAGGCAGGAAGCTATTTAAAAGAGGGCGGAAAGCTCTGTTTTGAAATTGGATACGATCAGGGAGATGAAGTGCGGGAGCTGATGGAAACCCACGGCTTTGCCGATGTACAGGTTCTGAAAGATCTGGCAGGCCTGGACCGCGTGGTGGCCGGTATCTGGCACAAAAAACCCTGACAGAAATGAATTTTAATTTTGACACCATAATGACATCATAAACAGACGAAAACAGTAAAAAGGAGCAGTCATTTTATGTTTGATAAACTTGATGATATCCTCATGCGTCTCGAGGAGGTACTGAATCAGTTAAGCGAGCCGGACGTCGCTGCCGATGCGGCGAAGTTCCAGAAGCTGATGAAGGAGCAGGCAGAACTCCAGCCGATCGCAGACGCATATAAGGACTATAAAACACAGAAACAGACCATCGAAGAGAGCCTGATGCTTCTCGAGGAGGAATCCGACGAAGAGATGCGTGAAATGCTGAAAGAAGAGCTCTCCGATGCGAAAAAACGCGTAGAGGAGCTGGAGCAGGAACTCAAAGTCCTGCTTCTGCCGAAAGACCCGAACGATGACAAGAACGTTATCGTAGAGTTCCGCGCAGGTGCCGGCGGAGACGAGGCGGCACTCTTTACCGCAGAAATCTGCCGTATGTACATCAAATACGCAGAGAGCCGCGGCTGGAAAACCGAGCTGACCAGCGCCGATGAAAACGGAATCGGCGGCTTTAAAGACGCAACACTTCTGATCAACGGAGCAGGCGCGTACTCCCGGATGAAGTACGAGAGCGGCACGCACCGCGTACAGCGTGTGCCGGAAACCGAGTCCGGCGGAAGAATCCATACCTCAACCATGACCGTAGCGATCATGCCGGAGGTGGACGACGTCGAAGTACAGATCGACCCGAAAGATTACAAATTCGATGTATTCCGTGCTTCCGGAAACGGCGGCCAGTGTGTCAATACGACCGACTCAGCAGTCCGTCTGACCCACTTCCCGAGCGGCATCGTCATTTCCTGCCAGGATGAGAAATCACAGTTAAAGAATAAGGACAAGGCACTGAAGATTCTGCGTGCCCGTCTGTACGACTTAGAGCAGCAGAAACAGCACGATGAGATGGCCGAGCTTCGAAAGAGCCAGGTCGGAACGGGAGACCGCTCCGAGAAGATCCGTACGTACAACTTCCCGCAGGGACGTGTGACGGATCACAGAATCAAACTGACCTTATACAAACTGGACGCCATTATGAACGGCGATCTGGATGAAATCATCGACAGTCTGATTGCAGCCGATCAGGCCGCAAAGCTGAGCAGCATGCAGGAAGAAGCATAATAATAAACGCTGCGAATCACGATTGGTCTACAGGATCGATTGTTGATAGAATAAACAGGAGAAAAAAGGGGAAAAGAGAAAGGGAAAACGCTATGAAGAAAACAGCACTTGTGATCATGGCAGCCGGAATCGGCAGCAGATTTGGAAAGGGAATCAAACAGCTTGAGCCAGTAGGACCAAACGGGGAGATCATCATGGATTATTCCATCCACGATGCACTGGAAGCCGGCTTCAACAAAGTAGTCTTCATCATCCGCAAGGATCTGGAGAAAGATTTCAAGGAAGTCATCGGCAACCGCATCAGCAAAATCACAGAGGTGGAATATGCATTCCAGGAGCTCGATGATCTGCCGGCAGGCTTTGCAAAACCGGAAGGCCGTACCAAACCGTGGGGAACCGGCCAGGCCGTTCTTGCCTGCAAAGGTCTTGTAAAAGAGCCGTTTGCTGTTATCAATGCTGATGACTATTACGGAAAAGATCCGTTCGTAAAACTGCACGACTACCTTGTACAGGAGCATGATGTGGATGAAGTTATGCCGATCTCCATGGCAGGATTCGTGCTTGGAAACACCTTAAGTGACAACGGCGGTGTTACAAGAGGTGTCTGCGTCGTTGATGAAAACGGAAACCTGACCGGTGTCAACGAGACGAAAAACATCGTAAAGACCGCAGAGGGCGCAGGCGTTGAAAAAGAAGACGGAACGGTTGATCCGATCGACAAAAACTCCCTTGTTTCCATGAACATGTGGGGACTGCAGCCGGAGTTCATTGATCTTCTGGAGAAAGGCTTTGTTGAATTCCTTTCTGCACAGAAAGAGGGAGATGTAAAAGGCGAGTACCTCCTTCCGATCTACATCGACGAGCTGCTGCACGCAGGAAAAGCAGAAGTAAAAGTTCTTCCGACCGACGCAGAGTGGTTCGGCGTAACGTATCAGGAAGACAAAGCTTCCGTAACAGAAGCATTCCGCAAACTGATTGCGGACGGCGTATACAGCGAGAAGCTGTACGACTAATTACGATATTTTGTTATTTGAGTGAATAACCAGAAAAAGCGTGTTTGAATGATTGCAAAAAATTTCAGACACGCTTTCTGCCCGAAAGGGGAAAGGAGCATACCATGGGTAAATATTTTGGAACAGATGGATTTCGCGGGGAAGCAAACATTGATCTGACGGTTGAGCATGCATATAAAGTGGGAAGGTTCCTCGGATGGTATTTCGGAAAAGACCACAAAGCACAGATCGTCATTGGAAAAGACACCAGACGCTCCAGCTACATGTTCGAATATTCGCTGGTAGCAGGACTGACCGCATCGGGAGCAGACGCTTATCTGCTGCACGTAACGACCACCCCGAGCGTTTCCTATGTTGTCCGTACCGAAAACTTTGACTGCGGAATTATGATCTCCGCCAGCCACAACCCGTTCTATGACAACGGAATCAAAGTCATCAACGGCCTGGGACAGAAACTGGAAGCCGACATCGAAGCGCAGATCGAAGCCTATATCGACGACGGAACACCGAAGATCCCGTTCGCAACGAGAGAAGACATCGGACGCACCGTGGATTTTGCAGCCGGAAGAAACCGCTACATCGGACACCTGATCTCGATTCCGACAAAATCCTTTAAAAACATGAGAGTCGGACTCGACTGCTCCAACGGAAGTGCCTCTTCCGTAGCCAAGAGCGTGTTTGATGCCATCGGCGCCAAGACATATGTGATCCACAACGAGCCGGACGGAACAAACATCAACCGCGGCTGTGGTTCCACCCACATCGAAGAGCTTCAGAAATACGTAAGAGAGAAACACCTCGATGTCGGATTTGCCTACGACGGAGACGCAGACCGCTGCATCGCTGTCGATGAGCTGGGAAATGTGGTAGACGGAGACCTGATCATGTACGTCTGCGGTAAATACTTAAAAGAAAAAGGCCAGTTAAACGGAGATACGATCGTGACCACGATCATGTCAAACCTCGGTCTTTACAAAGCGTGTGACCGCGCCGGTATCCGGTATGAGAAGACGGCAGTCGGCGACAAATTCGTGTGCGAGAACATGATGGCAAACGGCTATTCTCTCGGCGGAGAGCAGTCCGGTCACATCATTTTCAGCAAGCACGCGACGACCGGTGACGGAATCCTGACCTCCCTGATGGTGATGGAAGTGCTGATAGATAAGAAACTCCCGCTCAGCACCCTGACAGCCGAGGTAGTGATTTACCCGCAGCTCTTAAAGAATGTCCGCGTGGCAAACAAAGCAGCTGCAAAGGCCAACCCGGCAGTACAGAAAGCAGTAGAAGACGTAGCAGAGGCCCTGGGCGATGACGGACGCATCCTCGTAAGAGAGAGCGGCACCGAGCCGGTGATCCGTGTCATGGTGGAAGCACCGGACGACGCAACGTGTGCAAAATACGTAGACCAGGTTGTTTCTGTGATGCATAAAGAAGGACTTGTGACAGAATGAAAAAAAGACTGGTAATCTTTTTTCTGGCGGCGGCAATGGTGCTTGGCGGCTGTGAAAATAAAAATTCAAAGCTTTATAAAAAGGGCATCGAGGCGCTCGAACAGAAGGACTACGTAACGTCGATTGCGATGCTGGAGGGAGCCGTAAAGGCAGGCGACCGAATGGCGGAGAGCTACCGGTCGCTCGGCATCGCTTATCTGAAAAGCCAGGAGTATGACAAGGCAAAAGAGGCTTTCAAGAGCAGTCTTTCGAGCATGAAGCACAAAGACGCGGAGTTTTCGCGCGATGTCATGTATTACGAGGCGGAAACCTGCGTACAGGCCGGAGATCTGGATGGAGCCATTGAGATCTGCACCAATATTCAGGAAGAAAAGGCAGATGCCGATGCGCTGTTCCTTAGGGGACGCGCGTACTTCCTGCAGAAGAATTACGAGCAGGCGAAGGTGGATTTTGATGCGGCAGTGGAGACGAAGGAGAGCTATCAGCTCTGCCTTGACATTTACGAGCTGTATCAGGAGAGCAGCATGAAGGCGGACGGAGACCGTTACCTCGAAGCGGCAGTGAAGATTGAGCCGAAAACGACCGAGGATTATTATAACATCGGCTGTGCATACTACTATCTGGAGGAGCAGGACGAGGCGGTCAAAGCGTTCTCGAAGGCAATGAAGGACGGCAGCAGCGCGGCGATGGAAATGCTCGGCGAGGTTTACCTTTCCAATGGTCAGAACGACGAGGCGAAAGCACTGTTTTCTTCGTATCTTTCGACAGATGGCTTTGCGGCGGCAGCAAACAACGGGCTGGCGCTCTGCGCACTTGCGGAAAACGACACGGACAGTGCACTCTCGTATATCGAGGAAGGACTCAAAACGGCAGAGGATTCCGACCGGGAAAATCTGCTGTTCAACCAGATTGTATCCTATGAAAAACGGGCGGATTTTGATACCGCGAAGTCGCTGATAGCGGATTTTCTGGCAGCATACCCGGAAAACACTGCGGCGCAGCGGGAAAATACGTTTCTCCAGAACCGATAACAGACGGAGGAAGTTGGATTGTTTGATTTAAGAGAAGAACAGGAGCGCGTGATTCTGGTCGGCGTACAGGAAAACGGCGGCGCAAACGCAGAAGAATCGCTCGACGAGCTGGCGGAACTGGCCAGCACCGCCGGTGCGAAGGTGGAGGGCCGCCTGGTGCAGGTGCGGGAGGCCATTCATCCGGGAACGTACATCGGAAAAGGAAAATTAGAGGAATTGAAAATTCTGGTGCGCGCCTGCGATGCGACGGGCATCATCTGCGACGATGAGCTCTCCTCGATCCAGTTAAAAGGGCTGGAGGAAGCACTGGAATGCAAGATCATGGACCGTACGCTTTTGATCCTGGATATCTTTGCGGCGCGCGCCGTGAGCAGCGAGGGTAAAATCCAGGTTGAGCTGGCCCAGTTAAAGTACCGTGCGTCCCGACTTTCCGGCCTTGGCACATCGCTTTCCCGTCTTGGCGGCGGAATCGGTACGAGAGGACCGGGAGAGAAAAAGCTGGAAACCGACCGGCGCCTGATTCGCACGCGTATTACGCAGTTAAAACGTGAGCTTGAGGAAGTACGCCAGCACAGAGAGCTCCTTCGTGAAGGCAGAAAACGTTCCAAAATCCCGGTAGCGGCGCTCGTAGGCTATACGTCAGCGGGAAAGAGCAGTCTTTTAAATGCACTGACAGGATCGGAAATTCTGGCAGATGCAATGCTGTTTTCCACGCTGGATACGACGACGCGGTCACTGACCCTTCCGGATGGACAGGAAATCCTGCTGACCGATACGGTTGGATTTATCAATAAGCTGCCACATCATCTGATCGATGCATTCCGCAGTACGCTGGAGGAAGCACGGTATGCCGACTATATTCTCCACGTTGTGGACACGTCAAATCCGCAGATGGAGCTGCAGATGCAGGTTGTGTACGATACGCTGCGGGAACTGAAAGTTGAGGACAAAAAGATCGTCACCCTGCTGAACAAGCAGGATAAGCTTCTTGCCCCGATGGTTGTAAAAGATTTCCGGGCAGACGCGAGCCTTGCGGTCTCTGCCAAAACAGGACAGGGACTCGAAGACCTCAAAAATTTACTCTCCTCGTGGATGATGGAGGGAAAAATCTATATCGAGCGCCTCTATCCGTACGATAAGGCGGGAACGATTTCACTGATCCGCGGATACGGAATTCTGCTCGAAGAAGAATATCTGCCGGAAGGCATCCGCGTAAAAGCCTATGTACCGAAGGATATCTATCCGAGGGTATAGAGGTATGGCAAGCGGGCTTAAAAACGGCAGTACATCCCTTTAAGCGCCGTACAGCGCCGAAAAATGGAAGGGACAGAACATAAGTAAAAGTACCATATCTAGTGATGTTAGAAAATTTCACACTAGATATGGTACTTTTTACTATTGACGGGAGGAACATGCTCTGCTATCATATGGTTCAGACACTGCAAAGAGTGGAACCTTAAAAAGGCCTTGCAGAAACGGTTGAATTAACAGGAGGGATTCCATGTTTCAGGTAGAAAAGAGAGACGGAACGATTGCAGAGTTCCAGATGAAAAAGATTACCGATGCGATTGGAAAAGCATTCGGCGCAAAAGATATGCAGTTCAGCGATGACATGCTTCAGATGCTGGCACTGCGCGTAACAGCGGACTTTCAGTCCAAGATCAAAGACGGAAAAATTTCAGTGGAGGCAATTCAGGACAGCGTGGAGAACGTGCTGATCCAGTGCGGCTACGCAGAAGTGGCAAAAGCTTACATTCTGTACCGCAAGCAGAGGGAAAAAATCCGCAACATGAAATCGACGATCGTAGACTACAAAGAGATCGTGGACAGCTACGTAAAAGTAGAGGACTGGCGTGTCAAAGAGAACTCGACCGTAACGTATTCTGTCGGCGGTCTGATCTTAAGCAATTCCGGCGCGATCACAGCCAACTACTGGTTATCAGAGATTTATGATGACGAGATCGCCGAGGCACACCGCAACGCGGATATTCACATCCACGACCTGTCGATGCTGACCGGCTACTGTGCAGGATGGTCGTTAAAACAGCTCATCAAAGAAGGACTTGGCGGCATCAACGGAAAGATTACTTCTTCTCCGGCAAGACATCTCTCGGTTCTGTGCAACCAGATGGTCAACTTCCTCGGCATTATGCAGAACGAGTGGGCAGGTGCGCAGGCATTTTCTTCATTTGATACGTATCTGGCGCCGTTCGTCAAAGTGGACAACTTAAGCTACGGCGAAGTGAAGAAGTGCATCGAGGCGTTTATCTACGGCGTCAACACACCGAGCCGCTGGGGAAGCCAGGCACCGTTCTCCAACATCACACTCGACTGGACCGTACCGGATGACCTCGCGGAGCTTCCGGCGATCGTCGGCGGTAAGGAGATGGACTTCAAGTACAAAGACTGTAAAAAAGAGATGGATATGGTCAACAAAGCGTTCATCGAGACGATGATCGAGGGAGATGCCAACGGAAGAGGCTTCCAGTACCCGATCCCGACCTACTCCATCACATCCGATTTTGACTGGTCCGATACGGAGAATAACCGTCTGCTGTTCGAAATGACTGCAAAATACGGTACCCCGTACTTCTCCAACTACATCAACAGCGATATGAAACCAAGCGACGTGCGCTCCATGTGCTGCCGTCTCCGCCTGGATCTGCGTGAGCTTCGAAAGAAAACCGGCGGATTCTTCGGTTCCGGCGAGAGCACCGGATCGGTCGGCGTTGTCACCATCAATATGCCGCGTATCGCATATCAGTCCAAAGATGAGAAAGAGTTCTACCGCCGTCTCGATCATATGATGGATATTGCCGCACGTTCGTTAAAGACGAAACGTGAGGTCATTACCCGCCTTCTGGACGAGGGACTGTATCCATATACGAAACGGTACCTTGGAACGTTTGAGAACCACTTCTCAACCATCGGTCTGATCGGTATGAACGAGGCCGGCTTAAATGCCGCATGGCTCGGAAAGGGTCTGGAGGATCCGAAGACACAGCAGTTTACGAAAGAAGTTCTGAACCATATGAGAGAGCGTCTTTCTGATTACCAGGAGGAGTACGGCGATCTGTACAACCTTGAGGCAACTCCGGCGGAGTCGACCGCATACCGTCTGGCAAAACACGACCGTGCAAAATGGCCGGATATCAAGACCGCAGGCCATGAGGGAGATACCCCGTACTACACCAACAGCTCCCATCTGCCGGTGGACTATACCGAGGATATTTTCTCTGCGCTTGATATTCAGGATGATCTGCAGACGCTGTACACCTCGGGAACTGTATTCCATGCGTTCCTTGGCGAAAAACTGCCGGACTGGAAAGCAGCAGCTTCCCTTGTGCGGAAGATTGCAGAGAACTACAAACTGCCGTACTACACGCTGTCCCCGACGTATTCTGTCTGTGCGAACGACGGCTATCTCGCCGGCGAGCATTTTACATGTCCGATCTGTGGAAAAGAGGCAGAGGTTTACAGCCGTATCACGGGATATTACCGTCCGGTCAAGAACTGGAACGACGGAAAACGCCAGGAGTACAAGAACAGAACTGTATATGATATCATCCACTCCAAATCGCCGGAGCAGAAAATGAAATCGTACGGCGCAGCAGAGAAACTGGCAGAGCAGGCCGCTGGAAAAGAAGAGCCGAAAGCCGCTGCAGCAGCAGATAAAATCGAGGAAGACGGCATGTACCTGTTCACGACAAGCACCTGCCCGAACTGCAAAATGGCAAAAGAAATGCTCGCCGAGGAGCAGTATGAGGTGATCGACGCAGAGCGTCACCCGGATCTTGCCGCACAGTACGGCATCATGCAGGCACCGACTCTTCTCGTTGTGGAGGACGGCCAGGCGCAGAAGATTGTGAATGCTTCCAATATCCAGAAATATGTGGATGAATATCTCTCCTAAATCTGTGCGCATATAGTTGCAGGAAAGAACAAACAGAGTTATAATAGGAAAAAGTGATACCCTCGCCCGGGCATCCCGGGTGGGGGTATTATTATGGCGCTGAGCACAGCAGAAATCGGCCCGGTGGACCGGTTTCACTTACAGAAGGGAGAAAAATTATGGGATACAGCCAGGACACAATCTGTGTACAGGGAGGATGGCAGCCGAAAAACGGTGAGCCGCGTGTACTTCCGATTTACCAGAGCACAACATTCAAATATGCAACCAGCGAGGAAATGGGAAAACTGTTCGATCTGGAGGAGGAGGGATATTTCTATTCCCGTCTGCAGAACCCGACGAACGACGTCGTAGCACAGAAAATCTGCGATCTGGAGGGCGGCGTGGCAGCCATGCTCACATCTTCCGGCCAGGCGGCAACGATGCTTGCTGTTACCAATATCTGTGAGGCAGGCGACCACGTTGTCTGCGCGGCAAAGGTTTACGGAGGAACCTCCAACCTGCTCGCCGTTACCTTAAAACGATTCGGCATCGAGACTATCCTCGTGGACCAGGATGCGCCGGCAGAGGAGCTGGAAAAAGCATTCCAGCCGAACACCAAAGCTGTCTTTGCCGAGACGATTTCCAACCCGGCAGGTGTTGTACTTGACATTGACAAGTTTGTTAAACTTGCACATGAGCACGGCGTTCCGATGATCTGCGACAACACCTTTGCAACCCCGATCAACTGCCGTCCGTTCGAGTTCGGTGTAGATATTGTCACCCATTCCACCACAAAATACATGGACGGCCATGCAATGGCGCTCGGCGGAGCGATTGTCGATTCCGGAAACTTCGACTGGGATGCGCATGCAGACAAATTCCCGGGCCTTACTACACCGGACGAATCGTACCACGGCGTGATTTATACGCAGAAATTCGGTAAAAAAGCGTATATCACAAAAGCAACCGCACAGCTGATGCGTGATATGGGAGCGTGCCAGTCCCCGCAGAATGCATTCCTGACGAATGTCGGTCTGGAGACCCTGCACCTGCGCGTGGAGCGTCACTGCAGAAATGCCGAGAAAGTGGCAGAGTTCCTGAAAAACCACCCGAAGGTAGCATGGGTTGAGTACGCAGGCCTTGCAGACAGCAAATACCATGCGCTGGCAGAAAAATACATGCCGAACGGAACCTGCGGCGTCCTCTGCTTCGGACCAAAGGGCGGAAGAGACGGTGCGATGCGTTTTACGAACGGCCTGAAAATGGTAGCAATTGTAACACACGTTGCCGATGCAAGAAGCTGCGTTCTGCACCCGGCAAGCCATACCCATCGCCAGCTGAACGATCAGCAGCTCATCGAAGCCGGTGTTCTGCCGGATCTGATCCGTCTGTCAGTCGGCATCGAGGATGTGAACGATATCATTGCAGACCTTGATCAGGCGCTTGCGAACGTATAAAGATACAAAAAACAGGATGTGAAAAGGAGCGTATTGGTAAAATGGAAGAAATGGCAAAGAAACGCGTAAAAGATTCTGAGACAGAGCAGTCGTATCTTCTGATGCACCGCCATATCAACGGCTATGGCCGTCTGTTCGGCGGCCAGCTGGTCGCGTGGATCGATGAGCTTGCCGGTCTGGTGGGACGCCGCCACTGCGGCCACGAAATCACCACCGCGTGCATCGACAATCTGAACTTCAAGCATCCTGCTTTTCTGAACGACACCGTCGTACTGGTCGGAAGAGTGACGTATGTCGGACGCACCTCAATGGAGGTGCGCGTCGACACGTACGTGGAAGAGCTTGCGACCGGCATTCGGAAAATGATCAACCGTGCCTACGTGGTGATGGTGGCCATCGACGAGAACGGCCGCGCACTTCCCGTCCCGGGCCTGATTCTGGAATCCCCGGAGCAGGAGGCCGAGTGGGAGGGCGGAAAACGCCGCTATGAACTGCGAAAAGAGCGTCACAGAGAGGGGTTCTAAGTTGACGTTCACCCACACATTTGCAGAATCCACCGGGGCGTTTACCGGAACTGTCTTCGTGCATTCTGAAAATTTCATTTAAAAAAATCCCGCCGTGTCCCTTGACAGGCGGGATTTTCCATGTTAAGGTAAAGGCAGTTATACGACTGACGGAAGTGGAAATGACCACAGGGAGTATAGCGTGAGAAGAGGCCGACCGTCTGGGCAGAAGAATGCTTGGGGGAGTGGGTCTGTTTTTTTATCCAAAAACAGAAAATCCCATTCCAGCCACATTGAAAAGGAGATCAGAAGATGAAAAAAGTATCACTGGAACAGGAATTAAAAGGAAATGCATATCCAGGAAGAGGAATTGTGATCGGCAGATCCAAAGACGGCACAAAAGCCGTTGCCGGATACTTTATTATGGGCAGAAGCCAGAACAGCCGCAACCGTGTCTTTGTTGAGGAGGGTGAGGGAATCCGCACACAGGCGTTTGATCCGTCGAAGCTGGAAGATCCGAGCCTGATCATCTACGCACCGGTACGCGTTCTGGGAAATGATATGATCGTAACAAACGGAGACCAGACCGATACCGTATACGAAGGACTGGAGCAGGGAAAAACGTTTGAGGTATCCCTTCGAAGCAGAGAGTTTGAGCCGGATGCACCGAACTACACTCCTCGTATTTCCGGTGTGATGCACGTAGAGAACGGAACGTACGGCTACCAGATGTCGATCTTAAAGAGCAATAACGGCGATCCGTCCCAGTGCAACCGCTACACCTTCTCCTATGATAACTGTGTAGCAGGGGAAGGCCATTTCATCCACACCTACATGCACGACGGCAATCCGCTGCCAAGCTTTGAGGGTGAGCCAAAACTGGTCGAGATTCCGGATGACATCGATGCCTTCACCGAACTGCTCTGGAGCAGCTTAAACGAGGACAACAAGGTGTCCCTCTTCACACGCTATATCGACATTGCAACCGGCAAGTATGAGACAAGAATCGTGAATAAAAATAAATAAGAAATCGAGTGTTTTGCGAAAGGAGAAAATCATGAAAGAATTAGCGTTAAAATACGGATGCAACCCGAACCAGAAACCTTCCAGAATTTACATGGATGATGACAGAGATCTTCCGATCGAAGTATTAAGCGGCCGTCCGGGCTATATCAATTTTCTGGATGCCTTCAATGGCTGGCAGCTGGTACGTGAGCTGAAAGCAGCCACCGGTCTTCCGGCAGCAACTTCCTTCAAGCACGTTTCCCCGGCAGGTGCAGCCGTAGGTCTTCCGCTGGACGAGATCCTGCGTAAAATTTACTGGGTAGACGATATGGGAGAGCTTTCTCCGTTAGCATGCGCTTATGCAAGAGCCAGAGGCGCAGACCGTATGTCTTCTTTCGGCGACTTTATCGCACTTTCTGATGTCTGCGACAAAGACACCGCATCCCTGATCAAACGCGAGGTTTCTGACGGTGTCATCGCTCCGGGATTTACCGATGAAGCACTGGAAATCCTGAAAGCAAAGAAAAAAGGTAACTACTGCGTCATCAAAATCGACGAGAATTACCGTCCGGCTCCGCTCGAGCACAAACAGGTCTTCGGCATTACCTTTGAGCAGGGCCGCCAGGAGCTGCCGATCGACGATGAGCTGCTCTCCAACGTGGTAACCGAGAACAAAGAGATTCCGGAAGCAGCAAAACGCGATCTGAAGATTGCACTGATTACCTTAAAATATACCCAGTCCAACTCCGTATGCTTCGTCAAAGACGGTCAGGCCATCGGTGTCGGTGCAGGCCAGCAGTCCCGTGTGCACTGCACCCGTCTTGCCGGACAGAAAGCCGACAACTGGTTCCTGCGTCAGTGCCCGAAGGTGCTGGATCTGCAGTTTGTAGACGGCATCCGCCGCGCAGACCGTGACAATGCGATCGACGTTTACATCGGCGAGGAGTACATGGATGTTCTCGCAGACGGCGCATGGGAGAAGATCTTCAAAGTAAAACCGGAAGTCTTCACAAGAGAAGAGAAACGTGCATGGCTCGACCAGATGAAGGGCGTAACCTTAGGTTCCGATGCCTTCTTCCCGTTCAGCGACAACATCGAGCGCGCACACAAGAGCGGCGTCCAGTACATCGCAGAGCCGGGCGGATCAGTCCGTGATGATGCTGTGATCGAGTGCTGCAACAAGTACAACATGGCGATGGCATTTACAGGAATCCGTCTGTTCCATCACTAAAAAGAAATGCGTTTTATATTTATATAAGAAGAAAGAATCCGGTCTCTGGGCGGCCGGATTCTTTCTTTTTTTCGCACATGTATCATCAAAGAGAGAGTAGCACTTTCTGAAGAATAAAAAATAAGCAGGAAGAGGGCGGTACCGCCTTTTTTCTGTCGAAAACCCCTGTCCTTTTTCGGAAAAGTGTGATAAAATACCCCATGGGCGTATCTTTTGCCCGCTGCAAAAAGGAGGATGAGGAATATGCGGCAGATGGAATTTAAAATGGAGCGACAGGGACTTCTCGAGGAAGGCCAGGAAGTCAACGTGACAGAAAGCGCACTGCCTACCTCCTATTATTATACGATTACCCCGGCAGTGGCCATGAGCAGGAATTATCAAGCGTATGAGAGGCTGCAGTCCCGGAAGGGAATCGTAAAAGAAGTAAAAGAGACACCGAGAGGATTTTATACGGTAGTGGAGTTTGATGAAGATGAGCCGACCTGACGAGAACAAAAATGAGCACCCGGTGGTGCATCCGATTCCGCCGGTTTACCGCACCGATTCCCGGATTCTGATTCTCGGCAGTTTTCCGTCCGTAAAATCCAGGGAGACCGGATTTTTTTACGGCCATCCGCAGAACCGTTTCTGGAAAGTGACGGCAGCCGTGTGCGGGGAAGAGGTGCCGCAGACCGTGGAAGAGAAGAAGGCGTTTCTGCTCCGGAATCATATCGCTGTCTGGGATGTGATCGCGTCCTGCGTCATCACAGGCTCGAGCGATGCGAGCATCCGCGATGTTGTGCCGAATCCGCTGCAGGACATTCTGGAATGCGCCGATATCCGGCAGATTTACTGCAACGGGGAGACCGCGTGGAAGTATTACCGGAAGTACCAGGAGAAGCAGCTGGGACGGGAAGCGGTTCGCCTTCCGTCGACGAGTCCCGCGAACGCCGCATGGTCTGTGGAGCGGCTGCTTGGCGAGTGGAGCCAGTGCGGAGAAGTCTTACGAAACGGAGGGTGACAGGATGAAAAAAGAGTACGAGACCGTCTGGGAGATTTTTAATGAGTGTGCCAATAATCAGATGCGGGACGTCTTTTTCGACGAGATCGAGACGGATGACCCGGAGGCGTATATCCGTCAGAAATTTCCGGACAAAAACTTAAAATATGAAAAAACGGTGGAAGCGGACGGATCTCTGGTCTTTGACATTGAGACCTCCGGCATCCGCCAGCGGTTTACGTTTACAGAAATCTGAATTGCGCAGAAAATATCAGAAAAGCGGAGAAAAAAACGATGAGTGAAGAAAAACACACGCATGTGCATGTGCTGGAAGACGGCACCGTGATCGAGCATTCCCACGATCACGCCCACGGGCACCATCATACAAATACAAAAGCAGTCTTAAACCGCCTCTCCCGCGCGATCGGACACATGGAGTCGATCAAGCGGATGGTAGAGGAAGGCCGGGACTGCACTGAGGTTCTGATCCAGCTGTCTGCCGTGAAGGCGGCCATTAACAATACAGGAAAAATTATCCTGGAGGATCACATTGAACATTGCATCGTCGATGCAGTCGAGCATGGGGACATAAAAGCGATTCAGGAGCTGAATAAGGCGATCGACCGCTTTGTCAAATAAGCAAGAAAAACAAGAAAAGAGGAAAGAAACATGGCAAAAGAATGCAGCAATTCGAGCTGTTCCAAAGAAAGCTGCGAAGGATGTCCAAGCAAAGCAGGACAGGGCAAACCGGATTTTCATATTGATCTGAATGCCGATTCTTCGATCAAACATGTCATTGGCGTTGTCAGCGGCAAGGGCGGTGTTGGTAAATCCATGGTAACCGCATCTCTGGCAAACCAGAAAGCAAAAGAGGGCTACAAGGTTGGTATCCTCGATGCCGATATCACAGGACCGTCCATCCCGAAAATGTATGGCCTGAAAGGACCTGCAAACGTAGATGACAAGGGCGTTTACCCGGCAGTTGCAGCAAACGGCGTAAAGGTAATGTCCATCAACCTCCTGCTTCCGGGCGAGGAAGAGCCGGTCATCTGGAGAGGACCTGTCATCGCAGGAACCGTAAAACAGTTCTGGACCGACGTCATCTGGGGCGACCTGGACTATCTCTTCGTCGATATGCCGCCAGGAACCGGTGATGTTCCGCTGACCGTTTTCCAGTCTCTTCCGGTAGACGGCGTAGTGATCGTATCTTCCCCGCAGGATCTGGTGCGCATGATCGTCATGAAAGCCTACAAGATGGCACAGATGATGAGCGTTCCGGTGCTCGGTATCGTAGAGAACTACAGCTACCTCGTATGTCCGGACTGCGGCAAAAAGCTGTCCATTTTCGGCGAAAGCCACATCGACGAGATCGCAGCCGAGATCGGCGTGCCGGTTCTCGGCAAAATGCCGATTCATCCGGAGTTTGCCGAGCTGGTGGACGAAGGAAGATTTGCAGAAGTGGATAACACCGATATTGCAAAGATCAACATCTAATCATTAAATATAGAAGCAAGTAATGGCATGAAAAACTCGTTTTTCCTTGATTTTACAAGGAAAAGCGGGTTTTTTTGACAAGATTTTTACGTTTCTTTTGGCAAAAACTATTTTATTTTAAACGGATTTTGTGTAACCGGTTACACACGACTGCGCAAATGAGACAAAAAGCGACAAATATGAAGGGTTAATGAGAAAAACTTGCATAAAAAACATGCATAATATGGCAAAAACAAGGAAATAAATTCAATATTGACATTTAAAGAGAAAAAGTGCATAATCTACCTCAACGATAGGAAAACAAACAGCTATTGATTAAGAAAGAGGTGAATCGTATGTCACACTGCGTAGTAAGACTCAATGGAACTGAGGAAGTAGAGGAGTTTGTAAAAGCAGCTTCCAAATGTGATTTTGATATTGACATTTTTTACAACCGCGTTATTATTGATGCAAAATCCATTCTTGGCATCCTCAGCATGGATCTGAACCGTGATCTCACCGTACACTGCTATGGTGACAGTCCGGCATTCAATAAAACCCTGCAGAAATTTGCTGTAGCATAAATTTTATTAAGGGAAACGAAAAAAATTCAGCCTGCGCCGCCAGCGAGAGTAGAGACAGAATTTGCGCAGGGGACTTTCTGAAGAAAAACTAATCACACGAGACACATAACTTCAGAGAGAAAAAAGGAGACTGTTGCGGCAGTCTCCTTTTTTCTGTATAATGATAACTATTCAGAGCCATGCGAAATTCCAGAAAAGGACACGAATCATGCTTGCATGAATGAGCGTTCTTTTCTGGAATTTCATATGGCGAGAAGCCACATCGAGATGCAGCGCAGCGGAATCGAGATGGGGCTCTGAATAGTCTGGTTAGAAAAGGAGCGGGCTAGTGGAAGAGAAGAAGAAAGAGATCCGGATTTCCGTGCGGAATCTGGTGGAGTTTATTCTGCGCAGCGGGGATCTGGACAACTCGTCGGGCGGTTTTGGCGAGCGGGATGCCATGCAGGCGGGAACGCGGGTGCATCAGCAGATTCAGAAAAAACGGGGCGCCGATTACCGTGCGGAGGTTCCGCTGGTTCACGAAAAAGAATATGAGCATTTCATCCTGCGCGTCGAGGGAAGAGCAGACGGCATGTACGAGGACGGAACCACGACCGTGATCGAGGAGATCAAGGGAACGTACCGTGACCTCGAAACGATGGAAGAGCCGGTTCCGGTACATCTGGCACAGGCGAAGTGCTACGCTTACATCTACGGCCTTCAGAACCGCAAAGAGGAGATGGGCGTGCTGATGACGTACACCCTGCTCTCCTCCGAGGAGGAAGGCCTTCTGCGCCCGCTCACCAAAGAAGAGGTAAAGCCGGAGCACTCTAACTGGCGCATCCGCCATTTTCTGCAGACGTACAAGCTCCCGGAACTGGAGCAGTGGTTCGGTGAGCTACTCGACGCCTGGTTTATCTGGGCGGAATTCCAGTACCAGTGGCAGAAAGCGCGAGATGCCTCAATGCAGCACCTCGAATTCCCCTTCCCGTACCGGAAAGGCCAGCGGGAACTGGTGAGCGGCGTCTACCGTACCATTCTGCGGAAAAAAGAACTCTTCGTCCAGGCGCCGACCGGCATCGGAAAAACAATGTCCACGGTCTTTCCGGCCATCCGCGCGATCGGAGAGGGCTGCGGCGACCGTCTTTTTTATCTGACTGCGAAAACCATCACCCGTACCGTGGCAGAGGAGGCGGTCTCCATTCTAAAAGAGAAGGGACTGCAGTTCAAAGCAATCACGCTGACCGCAAAAGAAAAAATGTGCATCCTCGATGAGCCCGAATGCGATCCGATCCACTGCCCGCGCGCGAAAGGTCATTTTGACCGGATCAACGCGGCGGTGTACGAGATGCTGACGGAATGCGATTCCTACACAAGAGAGGAAGTCCTGCGCCAGGCGGAAAAATGGAACGTCTGCCCGCACGAGTTCCAGTTTGATGTGGCTTCGTGGGTGGACGGCGTGATCTGCGATTACAACTATGCGTTTGATCCGACCTCGAAATTAAAACGCTTTTTCGCAGAAGGAACGAAGGGTGACTACATCTTTCTGATCGACGAGGCGCATAACCTGGTCGAGCGGGGCCGCGATATGTTCAGTGCCACGCTCGTCAAAGAGGAGATTTTAAAGGTCCGCCAGCTCCTCCGCCCGTATGCACCGGGCAAAAAGCTCGAGAAGGCGCTGAATCGCTGCAATCACCAGATGCTCGTCTACAAAAGAGAGTGCGATTCCTGCACGGAGCTGGAAAGCGTATCGACGTTTCTTATGATGGTCAATCAGCTGCTGGAAGAACTGGCGGGCTGGCTGGAAGCGCATAAGACAAGCGAAATCCGGAAGCAGGTTCTGGAATTTTACTTTAACTTGCGAAATTTTTCCGAGATTTACAATTTAGTGGATGAAAATTATCTGATCTACACGAGTTATCTCGATAACGGCGATTTTGCACTGCGCCTGTTCTGCGTCAACCCGGCGGAGAATCTGCAGCAGTGTATCAACCAGGGGCGGTCGGCCGTTTTCTTTTCCGCGACGCTGCTGCCGGTGCAGTATTATAAGAAGATGTTCAGCACGAATACGGACGATTACGCGATTTACGTGGAGTCCCCGTTTGATCCCGCGAAGCGGTGTCTGGCGATCGGAAGCGAGGTCAGCACGAAGTATCAGCGGAGAAACCGCGCAGAGTTTGAGAAGATCGCCGCCTATCTGAACGAGATGATCCAGAGCCGGAAGGGCAACTATATGGCGTTCTTCCCGTCATACCGCCTGATGCAGGATGTCTATGCGGTCTATGAGGAACTGTATGCAGATGAAAACGTGACCTGCCTGATCCAGGAGTCGGCGATGCGGGAGCAGGAGAGAGAAGCGTTTCTGGAAGCGTTTGCGAAAGACAACGAGAAAACGCTGGTGGGATTCTGTATCATGGGAGGCATTTTCTCGGAGGGAATTGATCTGGACGGGGAAAAGCTGATCGGCGCGGCCGTTGTGGGAGCCGGAATCCCGCAGGTGGGGCCGGAGAGAGAACTTTTAAAGCAATATTTTGACCGCAGCGGAGAGAACGGTTTCGACTACGCGTACCGCTATCCCGGCATGAATAAAGTATTGCAGGCGGCAGGGCGCGTGATCCGTACGACGGAGGACACGGGTGTGATTCTGTTGCTCGACGAGCGGTTCCGAAACCGGGAGTACCGCGAGCTGTTCCCAAGAGAATGGGAGGACTGCCGGATTGTGCAGCGCAGCAGCCTCCCGGAGGTAATTCATTCGTTTTGGGAGAGGGTGGATTGTGAGAGCGGATCAAAAGCCGGGCAGCAGGAAATGAAATCTCGGTGCAGCGCTGAACGTTACGTGTGATCCGCGCGGTTCCGGTATTCGCTCGGCGAGCAGCCCATCTGCTGCCGGAAAATTTTAGAAAAATAGGCAGGACTGGAAAATCCGGTCTGTTCCGCTACGGAAGTGATACTGGCCTGGCGCTCGAGAAGGAGCGGCAGGCTTTTTTCAATACGGTAATCGAGAAGATAGTCAAACAGGGATTCGTTCATGCATTTCTTGAAAAAACGGCAGCATTCACTGCGGCAGATGTGGATCTGTGCGGCGAGATCCTCGAGCGTCAGATGCTCCATATAATGGCGGTGGATGTAGTCGAGCAGAATGCGGAGCCGCTCAACATCACGCGCTGCCGCCGTGTTCTGGGATTCACCGGAAAACGATGCGTGGCGGTAAATCTCAATCCAGATCGACAGCAGAAGCTCCTGGATTTCCATCTCAAACGCGGACGGCTGTGAAAGCGAGAGGTCGTAGATGCGGTGCATACAGGCAAGTACCTGGTTCTGCCAGTCGATCTCCGGCGAAAAGACGATGGAGGCGAGCTGCATATCCGTCAGCACCGGTTCGACGTAGCGCGTCTGGATCACACTGTTTGAAAAACCATAGAGAAAGCGCGGGGCGAACGTGGTTGAAATATAGACGCAGTCCATCCCGTCGATCATGTGGCCGCTGTGAAGCGCATTCGTGTTGCAGAAAATGCCGTCCCCTTCTTTTAAGACATACGATTTGCCGTTGACCTGATATCCGATCTGCCCCGAGAGGACAAACGTCAGCTCAATTTCCGGGTGCCAGTGCCAGGAAAAGGAGCCGCGCTCGTAGCGGGAGAGCTGTTCGTAACTGATGTTGACAGGAAATTCATAGCTGCCGTGGGCCTTCAGCTCACGGTTTTCTTTATCCATGCGGATCTGCATGAAACGTACCTCCAATCCATAAAATCCATTAAAAATCATACGATAAGTAAAGTATGCGGCAAAAAGGGAAAAAAAACAAGAAAAAATCGAAGATCACCTCAATATAATTATCGTTTGCCCCAATATTGTTGTTGCAGATGGGCGTACGGCTCACTATAATGATACTTAAGAAGATAAGAAAAAACACACAAACACACAAACACACAATACACACACAACACACAAAACGAAACCATGAAAACAACACACCAAAAAGAAAAGGAGACAACAAAATGAAACAGCAGGTACTGGATTGTTTTGCAAAACTGTTCGGGGGAGAGGGCGACATCCGCACCTACTTCGCACCTGGACGTGTGAACCTGATCGGTGAGCACACCGATTACAACGGAGGCCACGTATTTCCATGCGCACTGACCATCGGAACCTACATGGCAGCAAGAAAACGTGACGACAGAAAGCTTCGTTTTTACTCTATGAACTTTGAAAAACTCGGCGTGGTAGAATCTTCTCTCGATGAATTCCTGATGGGAAAAGAAGGCAACTGGACCGCATATCCGAAGGGAATGATGTGGGCATTTTGCCAGAAGGGCTTCCCGGTAGAGCAGGGCTTCGATATCGTGCTCTACGGAAACATTCCGAACGGCTCCGGCCTTTCCTCTTCCGCATCCGTTGAGACCGTAACCGGCGTAATGCTGCGTGACATGTTCGGCTACGACACCATCTCCATGATCGACATCGCTCTGTACGGCCAGTTCTCCGAGAACAACTACAACGGCGTCAACTGCGGTATCATGGATCAGTTCGCCATCGCCATGGGCAAAAAGGACTGTGCGATCTTCCTTGACACCAGCGATCTGAAATATGAGTACGCACCGGTTAAACTGGAAGGCGCAAGAATTGTCATCTCCTGCAGCAACAAGAAACGCGGCCTTGGCGACTCCAAATACAACGAGCGCCGCAGCGAGTGCGAGACTGCTCTGGCTGAGATCCAGAAAGTCAAAGACATCAAGAGCCTTGGTGAGCTGACCGAGGAAGAGTTTGAGGCAGTGAAAGATGCCATCAAAGATCCGGTCCGCCAGAAACGTGCAAAACATGCTGTTTACGAGAACCAGAGAACCGTTCAGGCCGTTGCAGCTTTAAAGGCAAACGACATCGCAAAATTCGGCGAGCTGATGAACGCATCCCACGTTTCCCTGCGTGATGACTATGAGGTAACCGGCATCGAGCTGGATACTCTTGTGGAAGAAGCATGGAACTGCCCGGGTGTCATCGGATCCCGTATGACAGGCGCAGGCTTCGGCGGATGCACCGTCAGCATCGTAAAAACAGAAGATATTGAAAACTTCATCGCAAAAGTAGGCGCAGCTTACAAAGAAAAAATCGGCTATGCCGCAGACTTCTATGTCGTAGACATCGGAGACGGCGCAGGCGTATTAAAATAAGAAATAAAAAAGCTGGATCGGCAGCAGGGAGGAAGCTACAGTGATCAACGAGAGTATTGCAAAACTGGTAAAATATGGAGAAAATGCCGGTCTTGTTTCGGGACTGGATAAAATCTATGCGACAAACCGGATTCTGGAAGTCATGCAGATTTCCGATTACGAAGAGCCGGAGCAGATTCCGGAGAACCCGGATCTGGAAGAGACTTTAAATGAACTGCTTGATGATGCAGCTAAGCGCGGTCTTCTCGAACACAACAGCGTCGTTTACCGCGATCTGTTCGATACGAAACTGATGGACTGCCTGATGCCGCGCCCGGGAGAGGTGGTAAAGAAGTTTGAAGAACTCTATGCGAAGAGCCCGCAGGAGGCAACCGATTACTTCTACAAACTGAGCCAGGATTCCAACTACATCCGCAGATACCGCATCGCAAAGGATATCCGCTGGAGCGTACCGAGTGCCTACGGCGATATCGATATCTCGATTAACCTCTCCAAACCGGAGAAGGACCCGAAGGCGATCGCGGCTGCAAAACTGGCAAAACAGAGCGGTTATCCGAAATGCCTGCTCTGCAAGGAGAATGTGGGCTATGCGGGACGCGTCAACCACCCGGCGCGCCAGAACCACCGCATCATTCCGCTGACGATCAATCAGACGGAGTGGGGATTCCAGTACTCGCCATATGTGTATTACAATGAGCACTGCATCGTGTTCAATTTCCAGCATAACCCGATGAAGATCGAGCGCGCGACCTTTGTGAAGCTGTTTGACTTTATCAAGCTGTTTCCGCACTACTTCATCGGTTCCAATGCGGATCTGCCGATCGTGGGAGGCTCCATTTTAAGCCACGATCATTATCAGGGCGGCCACTATACCTTCGCAATGGCGAAAGCGCCGATCGAGCGCCATTTTACCATCAAAGGATACGAGGATGTGGAAACCGGCATTGTCAAATGGCCGCTGTCCGTCATCCGGATCCGCCACAAAGATGAGAAACGGCTGATCGATCTGGCAGAGCATATCTTGAACTGCTGGAGAGGTTACACGGATGAGGATGCGTTTGTATTCGCCGAGACTGACGGAGAGCCGCACAACACGATCACGCCGATCGCAAGAAAAGTGGGCGATACGTTCGAACTCGATCTGGCACTGCGCAACAACATCACGACGGACGAATGCCCGCTCGGTGTTTACCATCCGCATGCACAGTATCATCACATCAAAAAAGAGAACATCGGCCTTATTGAGGTTATGGGACTTGCGATTCTGCCGGCGCGCTTAAAAGATGAGCTGGAAGAGCTTTCCAAATGCCTCGTAGAGGGAAAAGATGTCCGCGCTGTCGCAGAGCTGGAGAAACATGCCGACTGGGTAGACGAATTCCTGCCGCGCCATCCGGAGCTGAACAGCGAAAATGTGATGGATATCCTGAAAGAGGAAGTCGGAAAAGTCTTTGTCGGCGTACTCGAGGATGCCGGCGTTTACAAGTGCACCGAGGAAGGCAGAAGTGCATTTGCAAAATTCATGGAAACGTTGTAGAATAAACTAAATGCTTCAATTAACCCGCTGCGGCAAAAAAGCAGCAGCGAAGGAAAACATGGAGGATACCAAAATGAAAATCTTAGTTACTGGCGGTGCAGGCTATATTGGAAGCCACACCTGTGTGGAACTGCTGAACGCAGGCTATGACGTTGTTGTCATGGACAACCTTTACAATGCAAGCGAGAAAGCCATCGAGCGTGTAGAACAGATTACCGGAAAGAAAGTAACCTTCTACAAAACCGATATGCTGGACCGCGAAGGCGTAAAGAAAATTTTCGACAACGAGAAAATTGACGCTGTCATCCATTTCGCAGGCTTAAAAGCAGTCGGCGAGTCCGTACATAAACCGATTGAATATTATCACAATAACATGACCGGAACCCTGATTCTCTGCGATGAGATGAGAAACCACGGCGTAAAGAACATCATCTTCAGTTCTTCTGCAACCGTATACGGCAATCCGGCACAGATTCCGATCACCGAGGAGTGCCCGAAGGGAACCCCGACCAACCCATACGGCTGGACAAAAAGCATGCTCGAGCAGGTTCTGACCGACATTCACACCGCAGATCCGGAATGGAATGTTATCCTGCTTCGTTACTTCAACCCGATCGGAGCGCATAAGAGCGGCCTTATCGGAGAGGATCCGAAGGGCATCCCGAACAACCTGCTTCCGTATGTCGCACAGGTTGCCATCGGAAAACTCGAGTGCATCGGCGTTTTCGGTGATGACTACGATACTCCGGACGGAACTGGTGTCCGCGATTACATCCATGTTGTTGACCTGGCACGCGGCCATGTAAAAGCCATCCAGAAACTGGCTGACAACGAGGGCGTTTCCATTTACAACCTCGGAACCGGCAAAGGCTACAGCGTACTCGATGTGATCCACGCATTCGAGAAAGCATGCGGCCATCCGCTGAAATACGAAATCAAACCGCGCCGTGACGGTGATATCGCAACCTGCTACTCCAAATGCGACAAAGCAAAAGAGGAGCTTGGCTGGGAGGCTGAGTACGGCATCGAGGAGATGTGTGCCGATTCCTGGAACTGGCAGCAGAAGAATCCGAACGGATATAACGACTAATGTAATGTGAGTGTTATCTGGCGGTCCGCCGATACTTGAAAGAGTGTCGGCGGGCCGTTTTTGTATAGATAAATTCAGTCTTTTTTCACAAAGTCCGGCTTGCTAATTAAGAGGGAATCCGATATAATGTAAGAGTTAAAGTGTCCGTAAAAAAAGAGGGGCGGTTTGACATACAAGGAGGAAAAGCATGGACGATAGAAAAAATCAGAACCGGGAACCAGAAAACGGCTCCGGGGGAGGACCGAAAAACAGACAGACGATACTCATTATCCTGATCTGCCTCCTCGTCAGCCTGATGGTGATGGGACTTCTGAACAATGCCCTTGGGGGAATTACTTCCGAGGATCTTGACTATAGCAAATTCCTGGACATGGTAAACAACGATGAAGTGCAGGAAGTTGTCTTGAAATCGGGAACACTGACCGTAACGCCGAAAGACCAGAAATCGGAGGGAATCACCTATCAGGTAACGATGATGGGAGATGAGCAGGAGCTGGTCGATCTGTTACAGGAGAAAGGCATTACGTACCACAAAGATCCGCCGGATTCTACCGGAACGATCATTTACACATTGCTGACCGTCATTCTGCCGGTTGTGATGCTTGTCGCTGTCATGGTATGGGTGATGCGCAGCATGAACAAAGGCGGCGGAGTCATGGGCGTAGGAAAGAGCAGAGCAAAGGCCTACGTACAGAAAGAAACCGGCGTGACATTCCGCGATGTTGCGGGACAGGACGAGGCAAAAGAATCGCTCCAGGAGGTTGTGGATTTCCTGCATAACCCTGGAAAATACACGACAATCGGTGCAAAACTTCCGAAAGGAGCGCTTCTTGTAGGCCCTCCTGGAACCGGAAAAACACTGCTTGCCAAAGCCGTAGCCGGTGAGGCGCACGTACCGTTTTTCTCGATGTCCGCTTCGGAATTTGTCGAGATGTTCGTCGGTGTCGGTGCATCGCGTGTGCGTGACCTGTTTGAGGAAGCAAAGAAAAACGCACCGTGCATCATCTTTATCGATGAGATCGATGCGATCGGAAAGAGCCGTGACAACAGCTACAACAGCAACGACGAGCGGGAGCAGACGTTAAACCAGCTCCTCGCCGAGATGGACGGATTCGACAGCTCCAAGGGTATTCTGATCCTTGCGGCCACAAACCGCCCGGAGGTTCTTGACCCGGCGCTGCTGCGTCCAGGCCGTTTTGACCGCCGGATTATCGTAGAAAGACCGGACCTGAAAGGCCGTGTGGAAATCCTGAAAGTACACGCCAAGAACGTATCGCTCGATGAGACGGTTGATCTCGACGGCATCGCACTTGCGACATCGGGAGCCGTTGGTTCTGATCTTGCAAATATGATCAACGAGGCAGCGATTCTTGCGGTCAAGAACGGAAGAAAAGCCGTTTCCCAGAAGGATCTTCTCGAGGCAGTCGAGGTTGTCCTCGTCGGAAAAGAGAAGAAGGACCGCATCTTAAGCCAGGAAGAGCGAAAGATCGTTTCCTACCACGAGGTAGGACACGCGCTTGTTACTGCACTGCAGAAGGATTCCGAGCCGGTACAGAAAATCACGATTGTGCCGCGTACGATGGGTGCACTCGGCTATGTCATGCAGGTGCCGGAGGAGGAGAAATACCTTAACACGAAGAGCGAACTCGAGGCGATGATCGTTGAGTGCCTCGGTGGAAGAGCGGCAGAGGAGATCGTATTCGGCAACGTGACAACGGGAGCTTCGAATGATATCGAGAAAGCGACGAAGATTGTCCGCGCGATGATCACGCAGTACGGTATGTCGGAGAAATTCGGTCTGATCGGTCTTGCGACCCAGCAGAATCAGTACCTCGACGGAAGAATGGTCTTAAACTGCGGCGATGCCACAGCAACCGAAATCGACCACGAGGTCATGAAGATCTTGAAAGAGTCGTATGAGCAGGCAAAAGAACTTCTGGCAGCTAACCGCGATGCGATGGATGAAATCGCAGCTTACCTGATCCAGAAAGAGACGATCACCGGAAAAGAATTTATGGAGATTTTTCATCAGGTGATTGCAAAACAGAATGGAAACGCGGAAGAAGCGGTTGAAAATCCAGAAGTATAAAAAGAAAGCGAAAAGGCCCGGCGGGAGCAGAGAAAACGATCTCTGCACGCTGGGCATTTTCAACATTACAGTCCCAAAAAGAGGAGGGTCATATGGCGTTTGATATCCAGGAAGAACTGAAAAAACTGCCGGGGAAACCCGGCGTCTATCTGATGCACGACGCGGACGATACAATTATCTACGTAGGAAAGGCGATTTCGCTGAAAAACCGTGTCCGCCAGTATTTCCAGACGAGCCGCAACAAAGGGCCGAAGATTGAGCGGATGGTCACGCATATCGCCCGCTTTGAGTATATTGTGACGGATTCCGAACTGGAGGCGCTCGTGCTGGAGTGCAACCTTATCAAAGAGCACCGTCCGAAATACAATACGATGCTGAAAGATGACAAGGCGTACCCGTACATTAAGGTGACCGTGAACGAGGATTTTCCACGCATTCTGTTTTCCCATCAGATGAAGAAGGACAAGGCGAAATATTTCGGCCCGTACACGAGCGCCGGAGCTGTGAAAGATACGATCGAACTGTTGCGGAAGCTGTACGATATCCGTTCCTGCAATAAGAGCCTGCCAAAGGAGATCGGCAAGGACCGCCCGTGTCTTTACTATCACATCCACCAGTGTAAGGCGCCGTGCCAGGGATACATTTCCAAAGAAGAGTACGGCGAGCAGATCAAAAAGGCGATCAGTTTTCTGAATGGAAATTACAATGACATTATCAAAGAGCTGACTGGAAAAATGACGGAGGCGGCTGAGGAGATGCGGTTCGAGCAGGCGGCGGAGTACCGTGATCTGATCGACAGCGTGCGCAGGATCGGCGAGCGGCAGAAGATTACGAACAGTGACGGCGAGGACAAGGATGTCATTGCGCTTGCGATGGACAAAGAGGATGCGGTGGCGCAGGTCTTCTTTATCCGGAACGGAAAGCTGATCGGGCGGGAGCATTATTATCTGCGGATCGGCGAGGAGGAGCAGAAAAGCGAGGTGCTGCTCACGTTTATGAAACAGTTCTATTCCGGCACGCCGTTCATCCCGCGGGAAATCATGATTTCCGAGGAGATTGCCGAGCAGGAGCTGATGGAAGAGTATTTAGGCAGCAAACGGGGCCAGAAGGTCCGCATCCGCGTGCCGAAAAAGGGCAGCAAGGAAAAAATGGTGGAACTGGCAGAGCGGAACGCACAGATCGTTCTCGACCAGGACCGCGAGCGGATTAAGCGGGAAGAGGGTCGGACGGTCGGTGCCGTAAAAGAGATCGCCAGATGGCTGAATCTGCCGTCGATCGACCGCATCGAGGCGTACGATATCTCCAATATCAGCGGTTTCCAGTCGGTCGGCTCGATGATCGTCTACGAGAAAGGAAAGCCAAAGCGCGCCGATTACCGAAAATTCAAGATCAAATCCGTCGAGGGACCGAACGATTACGCCAGTATGAAAGAGGTCTTAAGCCGCCGTTTTCTGCGCGGCATCCAGGAGGACAGCGGTTTCGAGCGGCTGCCGGACCTGATCATGATGGACGGCGGACGCGGCCAGGTCAACATTGCGCTTGAGGTGCTTGAAGAAATGGATCTTGCGATTCCGGTCTGCGGTATGGTAAAGGACGACAAGCACCGCACGAGGGGTCTGTATTTCCGAAACGTGGAAATCCCGATCGACCGGAACAGCGAGGGCTTCAAACTGATCACACGCGTGCAGGACGAGGCGCACCGCTTTGCAATCGAATACCACCGCCTGCTGCGAAGCAAGGGCCAGGTCCACTCGATTCTCGACGACATCCCGGGCATCGGGCCGACAAGACGGAAAGAGCTGATGCGTCATTTTCAGGGAATTGATGATATCAAGGCGGCAACCGTGGAAGAACTTTCCGGACTTCCGGGCATGAATAAAAAGGCGGCGGAGCAGGTTTACACATTCTTTCACGCACCTGCACAGGAGGAAAATGAGGATTCGTCAAAATAGTTAAATTTCTAGGTTGCCCGTGATGCTTTATTGTGCTAAAATCATAGAAGAGACGGATTTAAAAAGACGTCGAATGAAGTCGGAGGACAGGAAAATGAAAGAAATTGAAATGACCAAAATGGTGGAGGAAATGGATCTCCGCAACCTGACACCAGAGGTTGATATGACAGATCTTGTCATTGCCACACCGGATATCAACCGTCCTGCACTGCAGCTGACCGGTTACTATGAGCATTTTGCCAATGAGCGTGTGCAGATCATCGGTTATGTAGAGTTCACGTATCTGCAGCATCTTGAAGAGGGCGAGCGCGTCCGCGCGTTTGAAGAGTTTGTAAGCCGCAAGATCCCATGTGTCATTTTCACCACGAAGATGATTCCGGGACCGGAAATTCTGGAGCTGTGCAATCGTTATCAGGTACCGGCCTTTGCGGTAGACAAATCGACTTCCGTTTTCATGGCTGAAATCATCCGCTGGCTGAATGTCCAGCTTGCCCCGATGATCTCCATCCACGGCGTGCTGGTCGATGTATTCGGCGAGGGCGTTCTGATCATGGGCGAGAGCGGAATCGGAAAGAGCGAGGCTGCACTGGAGCTGATCAAACGAGGCCATCGTCTCGTCAGCGATGATGTGGTTGAAATCAGCCGTGTCAGCGACATTACGCTGGTCGGAACGGCACCGGATATCACGCGTCACTTTATCGAGCTGCGTGGTATCGGTATCATCGACGTCAAGACGCTGTTTGGTGTCGAGAGCGTAAAGGATACCCAGTCTATCGACCTTGTTATCAAGCTTGAAGAGTGGGACAAAGAGAAAGAATACGACCGTCTGGGCCTGGAAGAAGAGTATATTGAGTTCCTTGGAAACAAGGTTGTCTGCCATTCCCTTCCGATCCGTCCGGGCCGTAACCTGGCGATCATCGTAGAAACCGCTGCTGTCAACCACAGACAGAAGAAGATGGGCTACAATGCCGCACAGGAGCTGTACCGCCGTGTACAGGCTAACTTAGTGAAAAAAAGAGAGGAGAAGTAAGAAAATGGCAAACTATGTATTTGGAATCGATGTTGGGGGTACTTCAGTAAAATGCGGACTGTTCCAGACAGACGGAACTCTGTTGGAAAAATGGGAAATCCCGACCCGCACCGAAAACGGCGGAAGCGAAATTCTGCCGGATATCGCAAAAAGCGTAAAAGCAAAAATGGGTGAGAAGGGCATCGCGGCAGATGATGTTGCCGGTGTCGGCATCGACGTACCTGGCCCGGTTAATGACAAAGGTGAGCTTTCCATCGCAGTCAACCTGAACTGGGGATATAAAAATATCGTAAAAGAGCTTTCCGACGAACTCGGCGGAATGGCAGTAAAAGCAGCAAACGACGCAAACGCAGCAGCTCTCGGTGAGATGTGGGCAGGCGGCGGAAAGGGAAGCAAGAACCTGGTTATGGTTACCCTTGGAACCGGTGTCGGCGGCGGAATCATCGTGGACGGCAAGATCGTAGCAGGTGCTCACGGCGCAGGCGGCGAGGTTGGTCATGCATGTGTTGATCCGGAAGAAGAAGCGGTCTGCAACTGCGGAAACCACGGATGCCTCGAGCAGATGACATCTGCAACCGGTATCGTTCGTCTGGCAAAGAAATATCTGGCATCCCATGATACTCCGTCTTCTTTAAGAGAAAGAGGAGAGTCCATCAGTGCAAAAGCTGTCTTTGATGCATTAAAAGAAGGCGATGCAGCAGCAGAAGCAATCGTTCAGGAGTTCTCCGCGTACCTCGGAAGAGCACTTGCAGTATTCGCATGCGTTGTTGACCCGGAAGTTATCGTAGTCGGCGGCGGTGTATCCAAAGCAGGCCAGATCCTGATCGACGGCGTAGCTAAATACTACCGTGAAGCAGCATTCATCGCATGCAAAGATACCCCGATCGTACTCGCTTCCCTTGGAAACGATGCTGGTATCTACGGCGCAGCAAAAATGCTGATTGACTAATTGATTCAGATGGAAAAAGAAGTATAGAAAAACCGGTCCTGCTGGCATATGCCAGAGGGCCGGTTTTTTGTGCATAGACTGACTGAAAAAGCTATTCGGAAGAGCCGCTCTCTTCGGACTGCGGCTGTACTTCCGATGTCTCCGCCGGGGTATCCGGTTCTGACGGTGCATCAGGGGTATCCGGTGTGTCGGGAGTTTCTGGTGTATTAGAAGGCGGATCGGCAGGTGTTTCGGGCGGAGCCGGAGTTTCCTGCGGTGCCTCCGTCGGTGTCGGGGTTGCCTGCGGAGTTGATGCTGCAGAAGGGGTTCTGGTCGGCGTCGGTGTTGAGGTCGGCGCGGTGTAGTGGCCCTTGCAACGCTCGGTCGGCAGATCGGATACCGCAAAGTATTCGGTGATGGACGGGCAGCTTGAGCGGGCGAGCAGGCCGGTCTTCGTACAGATCGTTGCCTCCTGTACTGTTGCGGAAGTTTCGAAATCCATATCGGCAAGGCCTTCGTGGATTTCATTCATGACCTTTGCCCAGAGACGTTTGTGGAATTCACGGTCGCTCTCCGGAAACTCCGCGTGTGTATCATACGTTGCCCAGATGGCAGCGGTATAATATGGTGTAAAGCCTGCAAAGACGAGATCCTTGGCCTCGTTCGTCGTACCGGTTTTTCCGGCTGCGTGCATATTGTCGAGGCGGGCGGCAACACCGGTACCTTTTTCCAGAACATCCTCCATGGCATTGGTGAGGAGGGAGGCAGTGCTTGCCTTGAAGACCTGCGTTGCCTTGTTTTCTGTGTTGTCAATTAAAACATTTCCCTTGCTGTCGGTAACCTTTGTGTAGAACACCGGCTTGCGGTACTGGCCGCCGTCTGCGATTGCCGCGTAGGCTGCCGTCAGTTCGAGATCACTGACACCGTAGGTGATACCGCCGAGAGCCAGCGGCTGGATCACATCGTATTCCTCGGAGAGTTTGGAAAAACCAAGCTTCTTCAGATAATCAAAGCCGACCTTCGGCGTAAGCTCGGTCAGTACCTTGACGGCCGGGATATTGATGGAATTGATGATCGCCTGGCGGACGGTAACATCACCATGGTAGGTAAGATCCGAGTTCTGCAGCGGTGTGCCGTCACTGTAGTTGAACGGCTCATCCTTAATTACCGTAGCGAGTGTAATCTTTCCAAGGTCGAGCGCCGGTCCGTACGCGGAAAGAATCTTAAACGTGGAACCCGGCTGGGAATAATTATCGGTTGCGCGGTTGAAGGTAAGACTTGCTGTTTTTTCGCCGCGTCCGCCGACGATGGCTTTCACGTAACCGGTGCGCTGATCCATAACGGTCATGCACGCCTGCGGCTGCGGGGTGAAGCTGCTGCGCTCGGCAACAATCGTATCGCCCTCCTGCATGATAGCGGCTTTGTACTGGTCGATATAGCTCTGTGCCTCCTCCTGGGAGTCAAAGAGCAGATCGAAATTCGGATCGCTGTTGCGGAAGTAGAGCTGCAGCATCTCTTTGCTGTAGTTCTGTACCTCGCCGTCTGCCTGCTCTACGGTGAGCGCCCAGTCGAGACCGATCTGCGTGTTCGCCGGGAAGTTCTCCGGATTCTGGAATTCCGTATCGAGAATCGACTGCATGTAGGAATCCTGTGTGGTATAGATTTTGAGGCCGCCGCTGTAGACAACGTTCTTTGCCTGCACTTCGGTGTAGCCTTTCTGTACCATCAGATCGTTGATCAGGTTGGTGATGACTTCATCGATAAAGTAGGAGTACGGCGCGCTCTCCGCCTGGGACTGCGTGTGCATGGCGATGCGGTCATAAACATTGTCGTTCATGGCAATGGTGTATTCTTCTTCGGTGATGTAGCCCTGCTCTTTCATGTTGTTCAGGATCTTGTCGCGGCGCTGCTGGTTTTTCTCCGGGTGGTTTTTCGGATTATATGCCGTCGGCGCCTTTGGAATTGCGGCAAGAACGGCGCATTCAGAGAGCGTCAGATCTTTTGCATCCTTTCCGAAATACGTCTGCGCTGCCGTCTGGACACCGTAGCAGCCGGAACCTAAGTTGATCGTATTCAGATAATTTTCCAGAATAACGTCTTTGGCGTTTTCACCCTCTGCGGTCAGTGTTTTTTCCAGCTTCAGCGCCAGGTACTGTTCCTGGATCTTCCGCTTGAAGCTCTGCATCCGCGTCTCTTCCATCCAGTCAGTGAAAACATTGTTTTTTAAGAGCTGCTGTGTGATCGTGCTGGCGCCCTCGGTAAAATGAAAGCCGTGGCTGACGCCGACAACGAAAGCACGGATGATACCGCTCGGATCAATGCCGTTGTGCTCATAAAAACGGGCATCCTCAACCGCGACGATCGCGTGCTGCATATCGAGCGGAATCTCCTCAATCGAAATCGAGACACGGTTTCCCTGAGCCCCGGTCAGCTTCTGTACCTGGTTGCCGTCAGCATCGTAGATAAACGACGCGTTGCCGAGCGGCATGATATTTGCCTCCGAGATATCAGGGGCACTGTCAATCACGCCGCGGACAGCGCCGATCACAAGCCCGGTACCGCAGACGAGAACGACAAGAAGAAGACAGAACGCGATGCGCAGCGCCGTCACGCCGGCCGTCTTTTCAATCTTTCCGTAATGGGACCGCAGATCTTCACGTTTGTCTTCCAGATGACTTTTTCCAAAGTGCATATAGAAAATCCTCCTTATGTCATGTTCCTGCAAAACTGATTCAGTTCAGTAATCAATGGTGTTCCTGCCCTGCAAAAAGCAGGGTATACTTATTTTTATTATACCAAACAAAGGGCTGGAATAAAAGTATTTCTGAAAAGAATGCTGATTTTTCAGAAATGATATGGTAAGATAGGTACATATTTGGATGAAGGAGTAAGGACATATGATCGATCAGTTTCGGACGGTTTACCGGGGTGGAACCGGGGAAATCGTGGAGAAGAAATCACGTTTTATTGCGACGGTGCGTCTGGTGGAATCTGAGGAGGAGGCACTTTCCTGCCTGGAAGCTCTGCGGAAAAAATACTGGGATGCGCGGCATAACTGTTTTGTGTATATTATTGGAGAAAATCAGGAGACGGTGCGCTGCAGCGACGACGGGGAGCCTTCCGGCACGGCAGGGCGGCCGATGCTCGATGTGGTACAGGGAGCAGGCCTCCGCAATGTGCTTGTTGTGGTGACGCGGTATTTCGGCGGTACGCTGCTGGGAACGGGCGGCCTGGTGCGCGCGTACTCGCAGGCGGTGCAGGAGGGGCTGGCAAACAGTGTTCTGATTGACGAGATCTGCGGCGTGCGGCTGTTGATTGAGACGGATTACAACGGCATCGGTAAAATCCAGTATCTGCTCGGCCAGCGGGGGATTCCGATTCTGGAATCCGAGTACACCGATCAGGTGAAAATCCGCGTTCTCGTTCCGAAAACGGAGGTGGACCGTCTCTGCGCGGAGATTACCGAGGGGACGAACGGAAAGGCAAAACTGGAAAAAGAAGAGGAGCTGTACTTTGCGCAGAACGACGGAGAGCTGATCTTCGGGGATGCGCTGACGCAGTATAAGAATCTGGAGGCAGAAGAATTAGGATAAAGGAGGATACGACATGAGGTTTCCGGAAAATCTGAAAAAGGGCGGAACGATCGGCTTTGTGGCACCATCGTTTGGATGCACAACAGAGCCATACAAGTCCGCGTTTGCAAATGCGCAGAAAAAATGGAAAGAGATGGGATATCAGCTGGATCTTGGGCCAAACTGCTATGCGGACCACGGCATCGGCATCAGTGCGGCGCCGGAGGAGTGCGGAAAAGAACTGACGGAATATTATGTCAGTGAGAAGAATGACTGTCTGATATCCTGCGGCGGCGGAGAGCTGATGTGCGAGGATCTCGATTACGTGGATTTTGAAAAGATCAGAAAGGCACCGGCGAAATGGTATCTCGGCTATTCTGACAATACGCATTTTACGTATCTTCTGCCGACCCTCTGCGATACGGCGGCTGTTTACGGTCCGTGTGTGAGTGATTTCGGCATGGAGCCGTGGCATAAATCCGTAGCGGATGCGTTTGGCGTACTGACGGGAGAAGTGCGTACCGTCCGCGGCTATGAGGGATGGGAAAGAGACGATGCGAAGGGCAGAAGCGAGGAAAATCCGTATCTGCCGTACCAGATTACAGAACCGCGCGTTCTGCGCCGCTTCCCGGATGCGGACAGTGCATTTGAGGGACGGCTCATCGGCGGCTGTCTCGACTGTCTCGTCAATATTCTTGGAACGAAGTACGATGGAACGGTTGATTTTGTGGAAAAATATAAAGAGGACGGTTTTGTCTGGTTTCTGGAAGCGTGCGATCTGAACGTCTTTGCGATCCGTCGCGCAATCTGGCAGATGGAGCACGCCGGCTGGTTCCAATATGTGAAAGGCTTTCTGATTGGCCGCCCGCTGCAGTTCGGACAGAAATTCGGGGAACTCGACCAGTACCGCGCCGTGACGGATCTGCTTGGAAAATACAACGTGCCGATCGTGATGGATCTCGACATCGGACACCTTCATCCGGCGATGCCGCTGATCGTCGGAAGTTATGCGAAGGTGGCCGTGGAAGGAAATGAGATTGAAATTAAGATGGAGTGCCGTTAGAACGCTTTTGAAAAATATTTTCTCGAGCGGCAGGGCAGAGCCTGTGGGAAAATGTTTGCGCGCGTAGAAGAACTATCGGCGCATCCGGCAGATGCCGCGGAGCTTTTTGACATCGAGAATCGTGACCGTGCCGCGGGAGAGTGCGACGATGCCGTCTTTCTCGAACGACTTTAAGGTGCGGGAAACGACCTCTCTGGCACTGCCGAGGTTCCGCGCGATCTGCTCGTGCGTGGTGGAGAGCACCGGGGAACCGGTGCGGATGCGTTCATCCTCGAGATATCCGGCAAGGCGCTGGTCAAGCCGCGTAAAGAGAAGCTGGCCCATCGCCCACATGACTTCGGAAAAATGCTCCGTTGTTTCCCGGTAAATGTAGTTTTCAACGTAAATATTCTGATTCATCAGTCTGCGGAACGTGCTGGCCGGAGTGATGAGAACTTTCGTCTCCTCCTCGGCCTCAATCAGAATATCAAAGCTGATTTCCTGCATCGCACAGGAGGCAGACAGCGTGCAGACTTCGCCGGAACCGGTGGTAAACAGGGTAATTTCCCGCTGCTCGCCGGACTGGATAAAGATGCGGAGCTTGCCGGAGAGGACAAGCAGAACGCCGAGACAGTCATCGTCACAGCTGTAGAGAAAATCGCCGCGCTGATACGTCGTCAGGACGGAAGAGAGCACGAGTGTCTGCTGCTCATCTGCGGTAAGCTTTGAATAAAATGGATAATGCTCCTGAAAACAGGATTCCAGAAAAGATGACATAAATAAAACTCCTTTCGGAAGAAGAACGTTCTTTTGTAAACTACGGCAGCAGCCGTTTCTTCCATGATAAAAAAGAACAGAAAGAAATGCAAGAAAAAACGTATCGGTTTTTGTGCCGATACGTTTTTTCTGCATTTCCGATATTACGCTGTTTATTTTACAGAGTTAATCAGCTCTTCCAACTCCTCATAGGAAACGGCGCCGACGTTTTTCTTTACGAGCTCGCCGTTTTTGAAGAAAGCGAGGGTCGGAACGCTCATGACTTTAAAGGAGCTTGCCAGCTCCGGTGCTTCGTCAACGTCTACTTTGTAGAACTGGATCTCCGGCATATCCTCAGCTGCCTCTTCGATGACCGGGGCGAGCATTTTGCACGGTCCGCACCAGGTAGCAAAGAAATCAACAACGGCAACGCCAGGTGCTGCCTGCAGAGCTTTTTCGAAGTTTTTGGATGTAACATGAATTAATGACATAATAGAAGTCCTCCTTTTTATTGTACGGGTAATTCCGGGTAACTGTTTTTCTGTTGTGACTGTAGAATATCACAGCAGAACGGGAAGTTCTGTGACTAAGTCACAAAGTGATTTCTTAGTTCTGTTTCGGTTCTTTCCCCTGGCGGAAGCATTCGATCATCTCGCCGGTCAGGCTGATGAGGTTCGGGGTCTCCGGGAGGGAAGCACGGTCAAACCATTCGGCAACGGAGAGTTCCTCGCGGTCGAGGGTAATGGACGGATCGCCGTCCACATCGCAGTAAAATCCGGCGAGCAGCGAGCCACTGAAGGACCACGGCTGACTCTTATAGTATCTCAGATTTTTGACCTTTAATCCGACTTCTTCCATGACTTCACGGTGCACCGTCTGTTCCAGCGTCTCACCGACCTCGGTATAGCCGGCCACGAGGGCGTACTGGCGGTGGCTGCTGTGGGAAGGTGCGTACTTCGTGAGCAGCAGGCGGTCACCGTCGGTGATGGCAACGATGACGCTCGGGCAGATGACCGGATAGGAGAGTGCGCCGCAGGAAGGGCACTGCATCGCGCGTTCATTTCCAGGCGCATGCATCTTCGTTCCGCAGCGGCCGCAGTAGGTGTGGTCGGTGTACCAGGTGTGGATCTGGTAACCGGTGATACCGGCAAACCCGAGCCATCCCGGAACGGCGCTGCGAAGAATTAGTGTATTTTCGTATTTCCAGATGCCAAATTCCGGAAGCTGCGGACTGCGCAGTTCATAATAGTCCGTCTCATCAATGCGGAACAGAAATTTTGCCTTTTCTTTAATCTCCGGAAAAACGGCTGCAATTTCCGCAATGGAAGGGTAGCAGATCTCGGGATCTTCAAAATTGCACAGAATTGTGTGATGACCGTAAATTAAAACAAGATCCGTATCGTTCGGAACAGAAGGCTGGTAATCTACATAATATTTATGCGGAGCAATGTCCTGAATCATAAGAATTCCTTTCTTTGGTAAAAAAAGTTTTTGGAAAAACAAAAAACCGAAATTCCTGTGAAGAAATTTCGGTAATAAAAAGAGCGCGAGACGGGATTCGAACCCGCGACCCCAACCTTGGCAAGGTTGTACTCC
>ERZ857693.332-NODE-332-length-72905-cov-6.750254_pt1 | contig 72905 bp, 66 predicted proteins | sample MGYA00519765_ERZ857693 | MGnify/ENA primary metagenome ERZ857693 (study PRJEB31778, sample SAMEA3449354) | human gut metagenome | biome: human gut; feature: human-associated habitat; material: faeces | place: United Kingdom | collected 2010/2012 ... | reverse complement strand
TAAAAGTAAAATCCACTGTGAAATGGAAGAGTGGAATTTAAAATTTTAATTTTGGAACCATACAAATAAAGCCAATTTTATTGCAAAAAGAACTATAGAATGTTAAAATTATCTTTATAAATGAGGGTGATTGTGCAGGAAAACTTACTATAATTGTAGGAAGGTTGCAGTATGCAAATGAAAGAAAAAAAGACAGTATTACACCTTGTTGAAGCTATGGGTGGTGGCATTTTTACATACTTAGTTGAGTTAGCTAATGGGACCAGTGAAAACTATAATGTTGTTATTGCATATGGCATAAGAAAAGAAACACCTGATAATTACAAAGATTATTTCAACAGTAATGTTAAATTAATAAAAGTAAATAACTTCACGAAGAAGCTCAGTCCTAAAAAGGATTTAGGAGCTTGTTTTGAATTACGAAAAATTGTAAAAGAAATAAATCCTGACATAATTCACATGCATTCATCCAAAGCAGGAGCCATTGGCAGGGCTATTTTTAGTGGTAGAAAATATAAGCTGTTTTATACCCCTCATGGTTATAGCTTTTTGATGGAGGATATATCAAAGCCAAAGAGACGGATTTTTAAGTTGGTGGAGAAAATATTAGGCAAAAAGAATTGCACAACTATAGCGTGCGGACAGGGTGAATGGGAACAAAGTAAAACTGTCACTTCCAAATCTACGTTTATTAGTAATGGGATTAACCTGAATAAAATTAATTCTATTATTGATTCGGTAGAAAATAAGGATGCTGGCAGGTTTGTTGTATACACGGTAGGTAGAATAGACCACCAGAAAAATCCTAAACTGTTTAATGAAATAGCAGAGAGAATGCCAGAGATTAAATTTGTATGGATTGGTGATGGAGATTTAAGAGGTGAACTAGTCAGCCCTAATATAGAAGTGACCGGATGGGTTGATAATAGAGAAGTCATTAAGAAGGCGTTGGAATACAATGTTTTTCTGTTGACCTCAAAATATGAAGGATTACCCATTTCATTGCTTGAATCTATGTACATGAAAAAAGTCTGTATTGTAAGTGATGTAGTAGGGAACAGAGATGTTATTGAACACGGACATTCAGGATACACATGTAATAATGCAGATGAATTTATTTCAGCAATTACTGAGGTACAAAATAATGGCCCTGATTTAAAAATGATAGAAAATGCACATAAGTCCATTATGGATATATATAATAGTGGCTGGCTTATAAAACAATTTAAAGAATTATACGATAAAGAATAGGATAAAGGTTCATTGGAGATAGCAGAATGAAGTTTATTAAACTGTGGTGTCACATCAAAGCGTTTATTAAAAAATCCGGATACAAAATAATATACGGTAATAAAATTTGTATAGGAAAACACACAACATGGCGATATGGATTTCATATTGCCATAGAGGGAGAAGGAAAGGTAGAAATTGGAAATAACTGTTTTTTTAATAATAACTGTTCTGTTAATTCTTTAAAACATATAAGCATTGGGGATGGTACTATTTTCGGTTCCAATTGTCATATCTATGACCATAACCACAAATTTAGAAATGATAATGAGCCAATAAAGAGTCAGGGATATAGCCTTGGAGAGACCACTATAGGAAAGCATTGCTGGATAGGAACTAATGTCGTGATTTTGAAGGGGGTTCATATCGGAGACAATGTTACTATCGGGGCAGGTGCTGTTGTTAGAGAAGATGTACCTGACGGACAAATAATAAAAGACTAAACAGGATGGGCAGAAATACAAATGCTAAACTACAAAAGAAAGGTATAATATGGAACCAATACATGTTTTAGTTTTAGATACAGTAATGGATCGTGGAGGTGCAGAAGCCATGATTATGAATTACATGAGAAATGTTAACAGAGAGATAATCCAATTTGACTTTTTAACGAATCGTGAATATCGGGCAGCCTATGAGGAGGAAATAGAAAGTCTTGGCGGAAAGGTATATCATATGTGCCCCATGTATCCCGGAAAATTTAGACAATATAAGCGGGAAATGAAAGAGTTTCTCAATAATCATCCTGAATATCAAATCATACATAGTAATCTGGAAGAAAGAAGCTACCTGCCTCTTAAGGTGGCAAAAAAAATGGGAGTGAAGGTAAGAATCTCGCATTCTCATAACAGACCTCTTGGAATAAATCCAAAACTTTTTGTAAGATATTACTTTAGATTCATGCTTAAATATTATAATACCCATATGTTTGCCTGTGGTACTGAAGCAGGGGACTGGTTGTATGGGAAAAAAAATAGAGATAAAGTTATTGTTATGAATAACGCAATAGATGCAAGGCAATATGCATACAATCCGAATATTGCCGAGGAGGTCCGTAAAGAATTGGGGCTCGGGAATGAAAAAGTTATTGGTCATGTAGGCAGATTTTTCCCACAAAAAAATCATAGCTTTTTAATAGATATATTTAAAACAATACATGAAAAAGACCCTGACACCGTACTAGTATTGGTGGGAGGGGGAGAAAAAGACGATACACTGAAAAATCAGATAAAGGAAAAAACTGACAGGTTAGGACTTTCGGAATATGTAAAGTTTCTTGGAGTCAGAGAAGATGTTGAGAGAATAATGCAAAGTTTTGATGTATTTCTTTTGCCGTCTTTATTTGAGGGATTGCCGGTAACTATGATTGAGGCTCAGGCAGCAGGCCTGCCTTGTGTAATATCCGACAAAGTTCCGATTCAGTGTGATATCACAGGCAATGTTGACGTTGTGGCACTAAATGACAGTACTGAAAAATGGGCAGAGGTGGTGCTTGATAAGGCATACAATTTTATTAAAAGTGACACATATAACAAAATTGCAGATGCAGGTTTCGATGTGAAGAAACAGGCAAAGTGGTTGGAAGATTTTTATAAAGAGGCATTAATAGAATAGGCAGAAAATATAGACCAGATAAAAGAAAAATGTAAATGGGGAGAAGAATACATGCTGGCAGTTATTTTAGCACTTGAAGATGATGATCAAAGACACGAAGTGGAACAATGGTATCATGCGTACTATAGATTAATGTATAAAATCATATTTGAGAGTATGAATGACAGAGATGTTGCAGAGGAATTAATAAATGAGGCTTTTATCAAAATAATAAATAATTATGAAACAGTAAGAAATCTTAACAGATACCAGCAGGCCTTTTATCACATTAGAACAGTGAAAAGTGTTATGCAGGATTATTTTAGAAAACATTTAAAAGACAGAGAAACATATGTGGATGATGAGGACATATTAGGATCCCTTGATTATGAAATTAACAATAAATCAGTTAGAAGTGCTGAAGAACTTTGTATAGACAAAGTGGGAGTTGACCTTATTGTCAGATGGATGAAGGAACTAAAACCAAGAGATTCTCTTGTTATTTGGGCAAGATACTATCTGGGAATGACAGAGGGAGAGATAGAAAAAGCTTTTGGTATAAAGGCAAGACAGGTGCACGTATTCCTGGCAAGAGCAAAAAATAGATTGATTAAGCGCATAAATGAAGAGGAAAAGAATGGAAAAGATTAATGTCCTTGTACTTATAACTGTTATGGACAGGGCTGGAGCAGAAACAATGATGATGAACTATCTGCGACATATTGACAGGGGAAAAATACATATGGATTTTCTTATTAATAGACCCGGAAGGGCTGATTATGAGGATGAAGTGGAAAAACTTGACAGTAAAATATATCATATGTGTGCGCTGTATCCGGGAAAATTCAGACGTTACAGAAGAGAATTTCGAAGATTTTTGGAAGAACATAATGACTATGATGTAATCCACTCAAATCTGGAAGAGAAAAGCTATTATGCATTAAAGATTGCTCAGGAGATGGGGATAAAGGTGCGAATTGCCCATGCACACTCAGCTCCTAAAGGCCATAATTTGAAAATGATAATGCGACTGTATTTTAGAAAGAAAATGCAGAAATATTGCACCCATAAAATAGCTTGTGGTGAAAAGGCAGCGAAGTGGTTATTTGGAGAGGACATAAATATTGTTTCTATGAAGGGCTATGTTGAAAAAAGTAACAGCATAGATGCTATGCCAGATAATGGCAGGGAACATGAAACTGTAGTAATAATGAAAAATGCCATAGACACACAAAAATTTAGACATTCAGATAATGAAAGAAAAAATATAAGAACTGAATTAGGGATAGATGAAAAAACTTTGATTATAGGGCATGTAGGAAGATTTGTGCCGGTAAAAAATCAAAGTTTTTTAATAGATATATTTAAATATGTTAATAACATACAAAGCGACAGTAGACTTTTGTTAATAGGCGGAGGAAATTCTAAAGAAGAAACTGCCTATAAACAACACATGGAAAGTAAGGTAAAGAAACTTGGCCTTGCGGACAAGGTGATATTTGCAGGTGTCCGTGAGGACGTTAATAATTTAATGCAGGCAATGGATATTTTTGTAATGCCATCTCTTAGCGAAGGCTTTCCAGTGACTTTAGTGGAAGCTCAAGCCGCAGGTCTTAGATGTCTGGTGTCAGATAATGTTCAAAACGATGTCAACCTGACAGGGGAGATTCAGTATAAGGCACTTGAGGACGGCGAAGAAGAGTGGGGGGAGAAAGTGTTGGAGATGGTGAAGAGTGAAAAAACGGATGCCTATGAGATGGTAGTGGAAAAAGGGTATGATATAGAGAATAATGCAGGATGGTTGGAGAAGTTTTATATCCACACAGTTTTTTAGTTAGCTAAGAAGAAGGACACACATGAATTTTCAAAATAATAACAATATAACAAAAGAACAAGGAGAATATGATTATTCTATTGCAATTACAAGAATTGTTGGATGTGTAATGATTTTTTTGTGTCATTATGTGCAGATTACAGGAAATTCAACAATAGCACAGTCCAGCCAGTTTTTTAACGTAGGTGTGTTTGTATTTTTCCTGATATCAGGATATTTGTATGGACAGAAAAATATCGGGCGTGGTAATGTTCTGCAGTGGTACAGAAAGCGGCTGATAAAAATTTTCGTTCCGTTATATGTGGTTATGATGATTATGTTTCTGGCGTTATATATTGAAAATATTAAAGTAATGCCCATGCAATATCTGATATATGCCTTGAACTTACAGGGATTCTGGGGAGAAATATCAGGAGCAGCACAATTGTGGTTTTTAACGGCATTAATGATTTGCTATTTTATTACACCGTTATTGCAATTTATGAGAGACAACATAAACAAAAATGTCCTTAAAGTAATTGCTAGTATATATATATTGTTACAATTAGCTGTCGCAATTATGGGAAGCACAGTTTTGGCATTATATATGATGTACATAGGTGTGTATATTATCGGATATTCTGTACTGAAATATGTCTTAGATGAAATTACAACAGGGAAATTTGCAGGATGGTCCATAATAATGGTTCTTGCTATGGGACTTAGAATTGCAGGAAAAATTTTGGCAGCAGAAACTTGTTATTATGATTATATAATTGTGTTATACACACAGACAATTGTGGCAATATGGATAATGTTGGCAGTAAAGTTTGTTTATCAAAGAATATTAGATAGAGTTGATGTAAAGTTGGTAAGAAAACTAGATGGATATACAATGGAAATATATATGGTTCATATGATGTTTATGTATATGCCATTTTGTTTGGTGGGAAGAGTTAACTTAGTTGTAGATACGGTGTTGATTATTCTTGCAACTGTGATTTCTGCATGGATATTAAAAAAAGCCGAAAATATACTGACGAAAAGTGTACATAATGTGCGGCTAAAAATAAAAAAGAATTGAGAAATATATGGAACTTAAATATGCAAAAATAAGACAACAGAATAGAGATATAACGTTAATGCTTATAATACCTACTGTAATTTTGGCTAAGATTATCTATATTTTTCTGTTACCGTCTAGATATTATTTTGATAGTTGGCGAATGCTTAGTATGATGAATGGTGGTGGGATGACAGCCTGGGTGGGATATCAGAACACTGTTGATTTCTATAGCAAAATCAATATACTGCATCTTAATACCTTGTCACAGTGGAGCATTGCAATGGGGCTTGTAATGACACCGATTATGATGTATCTGATATCAAAAACAGAACAAATGGAAGTTCGTGAAAGTATATTTACATTAATGGCAATTGGAGTACTAAACATATATGTATTTAGCGTGACGAAGGAAATGATACAGATATTATATTTTCTATGTATTTATGCAATTATCAGTTTGCCAATAAAAAGCATATCATTAAAAATATTGATGTGTGCAGGGGTTTACTATTGGGAAAGTACGAGTTTTAGATCCTACTACATAATTATGGCGGCAATGTCTGTGTTTATGTATGCAATTTTTCTGTGGATAAAGAAGAGAAAAAAAATTAAGAAAAAACATATAGTTATATTTATAGTTGCGTGTTTTTTTGCAGTTTTTATTCTTTTTTATGTCAGTCAGTTTGTTTCGTATGGCGATTATAAAGAGGCACTCAATGTTAGGGATGGAACAACATCAACTATTGAAGGGGCACAGTCGGCTATTGTTAATCCAATAGAAGTAAATGGCAATCTGGGAATTTTCATGTTCGATTATGTAATAAATGCATTTAGAATGATGATTCCAATTGAGTTATTAATAAAGAGTCCTATGTATGCACCTTTTGTAATATATCAGTTTTTTATTCTTTATTACTTCTTTAAGACGGTAAAGAATATTAAACAATTAGACTCAAATATGTTAGTGACAATATCCTGTTTTGCGGCATATTTCTTTGGGTCGGTAGTCTTTGAGCCGGACTTTGGATCATGGGTAAGGCATGAGGCAGCGACTTTTCCGATTCTACAGTTAATGGCATATAAGAGTAATTTATATGAAGGTACAGATAAAAGAGAAAGAATGGTAAAATATGAAGCAGCGAATGTATAATACATTTTTTAGAATATTCAAAAACAAAAAAATGGCTAAAGTACTATCCAATATAGGTCATACTATTTTAGTGTGTTATTATATGGTAGCAAGGTTGTTTCTTAAAAAGAAAAGCGACTTAACATCTGATGATGCATATAAGATAATGCAAAAATGCAGTAAAAAACCTAATATGGAGGCTGATTGTATAAATAAAAAGCTGAATAAAGATTTGTCAATTATTGTACCAGCTTACAATGCGGAAAAGACAATAAAAGAGTGTATAGACTCTGTTATTAAACAGATTACTGACATTGAATATGAATTAATTATCATTAATGATGGTTCTAAGGATAAAACCAGTCAGCTTGTTTTGAAGTATACAGACGAACACATAGTTTTGATTGAACAGGAAAATAGAGGATTTTCAGGCGCAAGAAACAGAGGAATCGATGAAAGCACCGGAAGATATATTATGTTTTTAGATTCAGATGATATGCTTGCTGATGGTAGTATTGACAGGATGATGAAAAGTATAATCAAAGAAGAAGCAGATATTGTTCAGGGAAATTATTATAGTTTTGTTGATGGAAATGGAAATTACAGTTATTCGCAATTAAAAGCAGGTGTATACACAGACAAGGAAGACATTATTGCAAATCCAGGTTACCCATGGGCCAAGATATACAAAAGGGAGTTATTTGATAATCTAAGATTCCCATTAAATGTTTGGTTTGAGGATACAATTGTTTGTATGATTCTGTTTAGAATGTGCAGAAAAATGGTTGTTATAGATAATGTCGTATATGCTTGGAGAATTAATCCTAATGGAATAACACAAAATGCAAGAAAGAGTAGAAAGTGCATTGATCATTATTGGGTAATGGAATATGTATTAGAGAAGGCAGAAAAAATAGGGTTACCAGATGATGCACTTCAATATAATCTTGTTAAAAGTCATGTGTCAACATTGTTATACAGGAGAATATCGCTTATGTCAGAAAATGTTATAGAGAGCGCATTTGTTATGGCATGTGATATGTTAGATAAAATAAGACCGCAAAATTATGAAGGTAATCAAAGAAAAATAGAAAGAGATATAGAAACTGCTTTTAAAACAAGAAATTATAAGTTATGGAAGTTAGCAAGTTTTATAGTATAAGGAAAGTATATGAAGGTTTGTTTTTTTTCAGGAGATATAACAAGGAGTGGCGGAACTGAGAGAGTCAGCACAGTTATAGCAAATGAATTAGTTAAGGATGCGCAATTTGATATTTGTTTTTTGAGTTTATGGGAGAAGGAAAAAACAACTTTCTTCCCAATATCAGAAAATATAAATAGGTACACTTTGTTCGAAAAAGAAGTAAGTGGGAAAAGAATTTTATTATATATAAAATGCCTTAGAAGATTTGTAAAAGGAAAAGAGATAGATATATTAATCGACATTGATGGAATACTTGATATGTACTCTATTCCGGCAATTTGGGAAACAAAATGTAAGATAGTATCTTGGGAACAATTTAGCTATTATGTTAACCCTTATGTAACATACCGCAAATACACAAGAAAATTAGCTGCAAAAAAAGCTAATGCAATAGTTGTATTGACGGAATCAGACAAAAACAATTATTTGAACAATTTAAATATAAAAGGAATTGTAAAAACAATATATAATCCGTTCTCTAATAACGATAATGTTGCAGAATATAAAGAAGATAGTAAGGAAATAGTTACGGTGGGGAGACTGAGTTATGATAAAGGCTTAGATTATTTAATTAATATAGCCAAAGCTGTTTTGTCGAAGAATAGTGATTGGAAATGGAGAATTATTGGTGAAGGTGAAGAAAGAAATAAAATTGAAAAAGATATTAAAGAAGCAAAATTGGAAGATAAATTAATCTTGGAAGGCGAAACAGATAATGTAAATAAATTTTACCAAAAGGCAGCTATGTATGTGTTGACTTCAAGATATGAAGGATTTGGATTAACTTTGTTGGAAGCAAAAAAGTGCCATTTGCCTTGTGTAAGCTTTAAATGTCCGGAGGGACCGGCAGAGATTATAGAGGATGGAATTAATGGCTACTTGATAGATTGTTTTGATGTTGATAGTATGGCTGAAAAAATAAATGAATTAATAGAAAATGATAAGAAAAGAAAGGAATTTTCTAATAAGGCGCTAGTTGGAACAGAGAAATTTGCTTTAGGCAGAATTAGCAATCAATGGAAAGAGTTGTTGATAGATGTAATGAAGGAGAAGAAATGCGACAAAGGGATAGAAGTTTAGATTTTATAAAAGTTATTGCTACAATACTAATTGTGTTGCATCATTATCAGCAGGTAATGGATGTGCAATTTAAATACTTTAATTTCTTTGGCGGTAGATTCTATTTTGGAAATTTAGTTGAATTATTTTTTATAATTAGTGGAATATGTGCTTATAGATGGATTGATGGTATTAACATTGAAAGTTCTTTTATTAAGTTTTATTTGAAAAGAATTAGAAGATTGCTTCCTATTATGATAATAAGTATTATAATGGATGTGGTTATAGGAGAAACATTTAGAAATATCTATAATGTAACTGTTGGTATGGACAAGATAAACCTGAAAAATATTGTTATATCATGTTTAGGATTGCAGGCAGGATGGGGAGTCGAAAATCCAATGATAAACAATCCGATGTGGTACATAAGTGTATTGTTACTTTGCTATATTGTATTTTACATAATAACAAAAATCAGTAAAAAAATAAAAATATCCCCTTTTTGGTTGTATGGTGCAATGATTGTAGTTGGTGTTTCCATAATAACATTTTATATGCAATATCCACTTTTAAATGATTACACGTACCGTGGATATATATGCTTTTTTACAGGCATTTTTATGGGAAGTATTCTTAAAAATAAAAAAGAATTGATTAGCAAATTGAGTTTATTAGCAATTGTTCCTCTAATAATTGGGTTTGTAGCATATTTAAAAAATTTTTATGGATATTATATGATAGCATTTATTATATGGCCATCTCTTATTATTTTGTTACAGTCAAATATTTTTAATAAAATAACTAAACAGCCGTTGTGGAGTAAAGCTGCTAAGATATCATACGATGTATATGTTTGGCATTGCCCTTTATTGCATTTGTTATTAGGTATAGTTATGGTAAATAAAATCAACGTCTATGATACAGTGCCATTTATGATATTAACAGTGGTATTGACAGTTATAGTAGGATGCATATCATATTGGTGTTTGGAAAAACCAATACAAAATGGTATAGAAGCACTGATGTTAAAAGAGAAAAGTCTTAAAGGATAAATAATGAATAAAGTATCAATTATATTGCCAATTTGTAATGTGGAAAAATATCTGGAGAAATGTGTGAATTCCGTGATTAATCAGACATATCAAAACATTGAAGTCATACTTGTCGATGATGGCTCAAAAGACAGTAGCGGTAGGATATGTGATAAATTGGTAGAAAGCGACAACCGAATAAAAGTGATACACAAGAATAATGGTGGCTTGGCATCAGCGAGAAATGCCGGATATGAGGTGGCAACCGGAGAATATCTTATGTACGTAGACAGTGATGATGTTATAAAAAGCGACATTGTGGAGAAATGTGTTTGTGCAATAGAGAAAGAACAATCAGATGTTGTCATATTTGGATATGAGAAAATAACTGAAGATGGACAGGTTTTAGAGACTTGCAGATGGGGTAATAAAACATACAATCATGATGAAATGGTTGAACATTTATATGAAGCTATATGTAATATGTCATTTGGATATGCGTGGAATAAATTGTATCGCAAGGAAGTGCTAGACAAATCAAAAATACTTGGAGATGCCAAAGTGATTGATAGGGAAGATTTAGTTTATAACTTAGAACTACTTAAGTTTTGGGATAGAATTACATATATTGATAGTGTTGGATATGAGTATTTGCAAAGAAGCAGCAGTCTTCTGCATAATTCAAATTTGGCAAGGTTAGAAGGGGTTGAGTATTTTGTAAAAAGAGTTGAAAGGATAAATATTGGAAATGCTGAAGTTAAACAAAAAGTGTTTAATATGTTGGTACTTCATTATTTATCTGATTGCATCATAAAAAATATTTTGTGGAATGATGAACTTAGTGCAAAAGAAAAAAAGAAATTGATGAAAGAAACAATGGAAAAATGTCTTTGCAAGGAGAAAATGTATCAGGATAAAGATAATGGAAAACACTTGCAGATGTTATATAAGAGTATGGCAAGTGGAAAAATGGGATATTTCTACTGGTATGTAAAATTAGGAGATTGGAAGAGAGGAATTTTTGATGAATAAGGGAAAAAATTTGAAAAAAGTAATATTACAGAGAACTGTATTTGTTATAGGGATAACAGTATTTTTTATAATATTAGCAAAGATTTTTCCACCTGTATTTGAAACGAATGATGATAGAACTATGCGAAGTATAATACAGGGCGATTATGGAGAAAAATATTCTGCATATTCAATATATATGGGATATCCTTTATCGTTGCTATTAAGTAGGTTATATATGACATTGCCGGTAATACCATGGTATGGTGCATTTTTTAGCAGTTGTATAATCCTGTCAGCATTAATTGTTGTTGGAAATATAATTTTTGATAAAAAGAATTCTAGAAAACAGACATCAATCCTTCTTTTCATCTTGGTGGTCGTATATATAAGCATTTTTTTAATACAACAGTTTACTGTGGTATCTGGAATTTTAATGTGCACTGCAATATACTTATGTGTTAATAACAAGTCAAAGATTGCCATTATATTACTAGGATGTTTATCGTTTGAAATAAGAAGTAATGTATTTCTTATGTTGAGTCCATTTTTGATTGCGGCAGGTATATGGAATGAATATGAAAATAAAATAGAAGTAAAAAAAACAATAAAAGAAGTATTGCCGTTATTTATAATTATTGTTTCAATTTTTATGATTGGAACGACAATCAATCGTGTAGCGTATTCTTCTAAAGAATGGAAAGAATACAATGATTATAATCATGAACGCGCGGTTTTGTATGATAATAAGTATTTTTGTGACAGTTCGGAATACAAGGAGGAATGTTTAAAAGCCGGGATAAGTGAGAAGGAATACTATTTGACCAATACATACCAAATTTTATTGGATAAAGATATCGGAATAGGTCAGATACAGAAAATTAATAGCGTCATAGAAGAGAAGAAAAAAGATAATGTTTTTGTAAAAATGGTAAAGGTAATATATTATTTATTAAAAAACAGTTTGATTGCCTATTGGAAATATACTTTTATGCTAATATTATTAGATATAATGTGGTTATTTTTTAATAAATACAAAAAACAGAAAGTTATAATATATTTATGTACCATGCTAGGCAAATATGTAATTCTTTCGTATTTGGTTTGGATTGCTAGACTTCCGGAAAGAGTATTTATACCATTGTTTATAGTTACATTAATGTTTATTGTTGATGATATAGCAAAAAACAGTAGTAAAAAAAGAATACATATGATGATAAACGTTTTGGTTTTGGTATGTTCGGTCCTTATATTGAATGCTAAAGTTAGTGCATATCAGCAGCTTAGATTACAAAACAAACAGTATTATACGGTTTGTGAATATTGCGAGAAAAATAAAAATAGTAAATATATGCTGGGGATTAATGGTATTAGTAGTTGTTCAGCCGATGTTTTAGAAAATAAAAAAACTAAACTTTTTTATCTGGAACCATGGCTATCAAAAAGTCCTATAATAAATGAGTATTTGAAAAATAATCATAGTTTGGATTTTGGACAAATGTTATTGAAGAAGGATGTATATTACATAGTGTATGCCCATAGCCCAATCGAAGAACTTCAAAATTATATGGATAATAGATTTAATGGGGTTCAAGTGAAAAAAGTGTATGAAATTAATGAAAATTATTATGTATACAAATTTGAAAAACAATAAATGGTGACAGAAAGGTAAAAATGAAAAATTCAATCAATAATTTCACAAGAAAAGATAGTACAAATATCAAGGCTATCGCAATTCTAATAATGGTGTATTATCATAGCGTAGCTTTGTCGGGAATTAGTAATGTTGCTGTGATAGGAAAGTTTTTTGAAAGAACCGGAAATATATGTGTCAGTATGTTTGCATTTATTTCAGCATATGGAATTACGAAAAAGATGGAAGGTATGTACAAAGAGCATTCAAAAAAGCGTATTGCATATAAAATCATATTAGGTAGAATAAGGAAACTATATTTTAGTTACGTACCAGCTTTCTTATTCGCTGCAGCTGGAACATTAATATTTGATTTAGTACATTATATTGTTAGGAATGAAAGGATTAATACATTTACTGAAGTGTATGGGCATGGTGACAAAGGAATCCTGCATGCTTTGATTAATGCATTGGGGTTAAATCATCTTATATATGGTGATTATCTTTATACATTAAATCAGACATGGTGGTATATGTCGTTAGCACTAATAATTGCAATTGTAACCCCGATAATAGTAATCATATTCGAAAAACGCTATTTAGAGATTGCGATGTATATTATAACTATTGCATTAATGCTTTTGCTTAAAAATGAATATTTACAGTATTTGAGCATTATCTATGTGGGAATAAAAGTAGCGGAAAGAGAAAAATTTGCCACAACAAATGGTAAATCATTAATGATACTTGCAATACCAATAATAGTGTGGTTGGTTTATAGAGGAACTGTTAATGGGGAATGGAACACTGTAGTTAATTGTCTGGCAACATATCCTATAATTGTATTCTGTCTGTTAATAATAGGGAGCAGGAAATCAAAAATACTTGAAATATTAGGAAAAAATTCAGCAAATATTTTTTATTTGCATTCTTTTGTTTATCTATACTGGAAACCTATGGCTAAAGTAATACACAAATTGAAGTTTGGAGTACTTATATGGATAGGAACGGTAGCGGTATCGCTTGTTTTGTCTGCAGTCTTAGAAATAATAAAGAAAAGTTTATTAAAGATAATATTTAAGGAAAAAGGAGTGGCAAATGATTAATTTTAATGAACCGCCATACACTGGCAACGAACTAAAGTATATGAAGGAAGCAGTAGAAAACTTAAAAATTTGTGGGGATGGGCCGTTTACAAAAAAATGTAATAAATGGCTTGAAGAAAGATTTAATGCACAGAAGGTTATGCTCACTACTAGTGGAACATCAGCATTAGAGATGGCAATGCTCTTATGTGATTTGAAAGAGGGAGACGAGGTTATTTTACCTAGTTACACATTTTCCAGCACTGCAACAGCAGCAGTCTTAACCAAGGCAACGTTGGTATTTGTAGATATCAGACCCGATACAATGAATATTGATGAGAAGAAGATAGAGGCAGCAATAACGGACAAAACGAAGGTTATTGTTGCAGTACATTATGCAGGTGTTGCCTGTGAAATGGATGCCATAATGGACATCGCAAGGAGACATAACCTTAAAGTTGTAGAGGATGCTGCGCAGGGAGTTATGAGTACATATAAAGGAAAGGCGCTTGGAACTATAGGAGATTTCGGATGCTATTCATTCCACGAGACGAAAAACTATTCAATGGGTGAAGGTGGGGCTATTGTAATTAATAATCCTGAATATAATGAGCGTGCGGAAATTTTAAGAGAAAAAGGAACTAACAGAGCTAAATTCTTTAGGGGACAGGTTGACAAATATACATGGGTAGACTATGGAAGCAGTTATTTACCAAGCGATTTAAATGCGGCGTATTTGTGGGCTCAATTGGAAAAAGCTGATGAAATTAATCAGGACAGGTTAGAATCATGGAAATATTATTATGAAAATCTGAAGGATTTAGAGGAAGAAGGATCGATAGAATTACCGGTAATTCCTGAAGGATGTGAGCATAATGCGCATATGTTTTATGTTAAAGCAAGAAGTTTAGAGGAACGAACAGAACTTATAAAGTTTATAAAAGAAAAAGAAATTCAACTTGTATTTCATTATATTCCTTTACACAGCGCACCGGCTGGAATAAAATTTGGCAGATTTGATGGAACAGATGAATTTACTACATTGGAAAGTGAAAGATTGGTAAGACTACCGATGTACTATAAACTAAGTAAACGTGAATTGCAAAGTGTTTGTGACGCGGTACATCAATTTTATGGAAAAGAGGAAAAATAGTATGGATATATCAGTGGTAATTCCAATGTATGGTTGTAGAGCGGCTGTTAATGAACTTCACAGAAGATTGTGCGAAAATTTAGAGAAACTAACAAATAGTTTTGAGATTATAATGGTTGATGATTGTTGCCCACAAAATTCTTGGGAAGAAATAGTGAAAATATGTGAGAAAGATAAGAGGGTAAAAGGAATTCATTTATCTAGAAATTTTGGTCAGATTAAGGCAATAACAGCAGGGCTGGATCAAAGTAGAGGTGATTGGGTTGTAGTTATGGATTGCGACTTGCAGGATAGACCGGAATCTATAATAGAATTGTATAATAAAGCACAAGAAGGATATGATGTAGTATTTGCAAGAAGAAAGGGCAGAAAAGATACATGGTTAACTAAAAGATTGTCAAAACTTTTTTATAAAGTTTATGATTATTTCACTGATGGAAACTTTGATAGTTCAATATGTAATTTTAGTATTTCTAAAAGAAAAGTTATAGATAGCTATTGTAGGATGCGTGAACACAATAGGGCATTTGTAATGTTTGTAAGATGGTTGGGATTTAATCAGACAGCAATAGAACTAGAGGCAGATAAGAGATTTGAGGGAAAATCTTCGTATAATCTAAAGAAAAAAATGAAAATGGCGTTTGAGATAATTACATCTCAATCAAATAAGCCATTATTGTTTTCAGTTAAAGTAGGATTTTTTATTGCACTTCTATCGTTGATATATATTATTTACTTGGTTGTTCGAACATTGGCTTTTGGAGATGTATTAATTGGTTGGACGAGTATTATGGCATCAATTTATTTGGCAACAGGAATATTGCTTTGCGCGATTGGTGTTGCAGGGATTTATATTGGGAATATTTTTGAAGAAGCCAAGAATAGACCAATATATGTTATTTCAGAAATCTTAAATGAAAATCAGGAGGATTAGTTATGGTAATCATATTTGGGGCCACAGGGTTTATAGGCTTATATACTGTTAAAAAGTTTATAGATGAAGGAATTGATGTTATAGGAACGGGACGTAATGATGTTGTGGGGGAAAAAATAGAAGAAATGGGTGCAAAATATATCCATTTAGATATCACCCGGAAGGCCGATTTCGAAAAACTTCCCAAAGAAGGTGTTGAGGGAGTGATACTATTAGCAGGGTTATTGCCGGCTAATTCAACAACAGAATTAGATAAAGAGGAAAATGCGGCAGATTATTTTGAGATAAATGTTATTGGTGCAATAAATGTTCTAGAATATTGTAGAAAAAATGGCATTAAAAAAGTTATAGGAAATTGTAGTTATAGTGATGTGTCAGGAGCATGGGGAACCGGAAGGGTTATTACGGAAGAAGAACCAAGGAACTTTAAGTTTACAGGAGATCATGCGGTATACGTTATAAGTAAAAACGCCTGCAATGATGTTATGGAATATTATAACCAACAACATGGAATGCAATGTTCATGGTTTAGATTTCCGCCGGTATATGGTGTAGGACCTCACGGAACGATTTATGTTAATGGGAAAAAATATAAATCGGGAATTGCTACGTTTATTGATAATGCAAAAGAGGGAAAAAATATAGAACTGTGGGGGAATCCACATATAAAACGAGATATTATATATGTAAAAGATGTTGCTGAAGCATATTATCTGGCAATCAAAAGTGATAATAGTTATGGTCTTTATAATATGACTAGTGGAAGAGAACTTGATTTAGAGGAACAGGCTAAAGCAGTAATTGAAGTTTTTGGAAATGATAGTGGAAGTAAAATAGTATACAGACCTGATAAGGAGAACAATACACCATCATTTTTGTATAGTATGGAAAAGGCAAAGAAGGACTTTGGCTTTGAACCAAGATATACAAATTATTATGAGATGATGAGGGATTATAAGAAAGAAAAGGAGAGCGGATATTGGGATAGCCTGATATCGTCGAGAAGAAAATAATGAAGAAATTAGCAATTATAGGAGCGTCTTATCTACAGAATCCATTAATTGAAAAGGCAAAATCAATGGGAGTAGAAACACATGTTTTTGCATGGGAGTGCGGAGATATTGGAGAAAAAACAGCAGATTATTTTTATCCAATCAGTATTGTAGAAAAAGAGCAAATATTAGAAAAATGCAAACAAATAGGAATAGATGGAATATGTACTATTGCTTCGGATTTGGCTACGATAGCAGTAAACTATGTTGCTAATGCTATGGGACTGATAGGAAATAGTTTGGAATGCGTCGAATTATCAACTAATAAGCATATGATGCGTATGGCATTCGAGAAAAATATGGATCCATCCCCTAAAAGCATTGTTGTGAGTTGCTTTGAGAAAAATTTAGTAGAGAACTTTAGATTCCCTATTATTGTAAAACCTACTGACAGGTCCGGTAGTAGAGGAATAACTAAATTGTCCAATGAAAAGGGATTAAGAGAGGCAATTGAACGGGCAAAGGAAGAGAGCTTTGAAAAAAAAGTTTTAATTGAAGAGTTTGCAGAAGGACAAGAGTATAGTGTTGAATTTTTATCTTACAAGGGAGTGCATCATTTCCTTGCGTTGACAAAGAAGTATACTACCGGAGCCCCTCATTTTATAGAAACGGCTCATATAGAACCAGCACCTGTAAGTGAGGAAACTTTAAATAATGTTAAGAAAATTGTAGAACATGCACTCACTAGTTTGAAAATAGAAAATGGTGCATCTCATTCGGAATTGAAAATAGATAAAGATGGGACGATTAAGTTAATAGAAATAGGTGCACGTATGGGTGGTGATTTTATAGGGAGCCATTTGGTTCATTATTCTACAGGAATTGATTTTGTGAAAAATGTAATTCTTATTGCATTAGGACAAACTCCGGATTTGAAAGGTGATGACATGAAAATACCGGTTGCGGTAAGATTTGTTTTCTCAAAAGAAGACATAAAAATTCTTCAGAAACTGAAAGATAAACATCCGGAATACATAGTTATGGAAGATTATGAAGAACCAAATTCAAGAGAGGTAGTAGACAGTTCTACACGATTTGGAGTGTATATGATAAAAGCACCAAAGGTTGAAGAACTGCAAAAATATATGCCAGGAGACCAGCTATGAAAAAAATAAAAACATTAGTTTTATTACATATTATGTTGATGATTTATTCTATGAGTGGAATATGCAGTAAATTAGCTTCAGGACAACAGTTTCTAAGTTTTAAATTCTGCTTATATTACGGATTAATTATTGTTTTATTAGGATTTTATGCAATAGGTTGGCAGCAGATTATTAAAAGAATGCCACTTACAGCAGCCTTTGCTAATAAAGCAGTAACTGTTGTATGGGGAATAATATGGGGCTTTATATTCTTCCATGAACCCATTACAGCGGGCAAGGTGATAGGAGCAGTGCTGGTTATTGCAGGAATAGTTATGTATGCTATGGCAGATAGGGAGGCAGAGAATGAATAAAACAGTTTTATTATATTCCTGTGTTCTTTTGCTGGGAGTATTTATAAGTGCGATATCTCAGGTAATGCTGAAAAAAGCAGCAATGAAAAAACACGATTCAGTGATAAAGGAATACCTTAATCCACTGGTAATATTTGCATATGTGCTTTTTGTGGGAACTACTTTTTTGTCGATATTAGCATATAAGGGAATTCCATTATCAATGGGACCGATATTAGAGGCTACAAGCTATATATATGTCACAATATTCGGTGTGGCAATCTTTAAGGAAAAAATGAATTTAAAGAAGGTAGTTGCATTAGGAATGATTATAGTTGGTATAGTTGTGTATGCGATTGCAGGATAAAAGGAAAAGATATGGAGCAATATAGATTTACAAAAAAACATACACAAATAGCCAAAGGCATTGCAATGATTTTAATGTTATCTGAGCATTTGTATTGGATGGGATATGGACAATATACTACTTTAATTAAGTTACCAAATGGTTATGACATTCCTTGGATGATAGGGTCTATTGGAAGGATATGCGTTTCAATGTTTTTATTACTATCGGGATATGGAATGTATTATACGCAAAAGAAAAAAGATAAATTTACAATTAAAGACTCACTAATAAGGATAAAAAACATTTGGATTCAATATTTATTGATAACGACTGTAATTATAGTAATAGATACCTTGTTTGGAAAAATAGATATAAGTTCTAAAAAAGTAATATTAAATATCATTGCGTTAGATTATTCATACAATCTTTTTGCATGGTTTATGATTACATATGTAGTAATTATATTGGTATTTCCATTTATAAATAATATATTTAAGAAAACTAATATTGTTGTTGAGTGTATCGGAATAGTAGGAATAAAGGTGGCAATTACAGTTGTAAATTATATATTACATAGATATGTGGGGATAAATCAAATTATATATAAAGTGTTTTTAGAGCCCTTTATGTTCTTGCCCGTATTCTTAATAGGATATGTATGTGCAAAGCATTTTATATTTGAAAAATCAGTATGTACATTAGAAAAGATCAAAATAATTAATTATAAATTATTATTATGTTTGATTATTTTGGGAACAGTTACATTTATGTTTATAGAAACTAACACGTTGTTTGATAACTTAACCGGTCCAATTCTTTGCTTTACGTTTGCATATATTTTGTTTAGGACAAGTATGGGAAAATTTATAGGCTTTATAGGGAATCATTCGACAAATATGTGGTTGATTCACTATCCTATAATGGTAACTTTAATGAATAAGATTGTATATTTACCAAAATATTGGTTTCTTATATTAGTTTGGATAATTATATTGATGTTGCCATTTTGCTATGTATTGGATTATGTTATGAAAGTGATAAATGGAATTAAAAGATAATGACATTTCATAGATAAATGAAAGGAACGGAAAATGAAAAATAAAATAAATAATGAAAAGATTATGTATGTGTGTGCAGTTGTGGGATACTTTTTATTATTACTTATATGGTCTCTGAATCAAGATTTTGGAAGTGGACCTGAAGAAAAGATGAGATACCAAATCCCACAATTTATAATTGACAATAATCGATTACCTACATTGTTTGATTCTTCAATTTACGACTCATATTATGGATTTTCTTATGCAGGACAACCTTGTTTGCCATATTTATTTGGAGCATTGTTTATGAAAATTGCCAGAGTTATTGGAATAGGGGAAGCAAACTTATATATGGCAGCAAGATTAACAAGTATTCTATGTGGTTGTGTATTTCTTATTTTGACTATTAAAATTTCAAAAGAGATATTTAATCAAAAAAGTTTTAGAGTAGCATTTGTTACCATAATAGTTCTTTGGAAATATACATGTTATCTGTTTACTTATGTAAATTGTGATTCCATGTGTTTGGTAGGTATTGCTGTTATAATATTATATTGTATAAGAGGATTAAAGGAAGAGTGGACTATAGGTAATTGTATTGGACTAGCGGTAGGTAATAGCATCGTTTTGTTGTCATATATAAATGGATTAAGTTATTCAATTGTAAGTGTTTTTGTTTTTATAGCATCATACATAACTATGAAAGACGAAAAGAAACGTAAATATTTGGAAATGTTAAAGAAAGGAATAGGAATAACATTAATTGCATTATTGATGTCGGCGTGGTTCTACATTCGTAATATTATATTATACGGAAGCTTGTTTGGGAGTAATATAGCCAATAGCACAGCTAAAATATATGGATCTCATGAAGTGGCGGCATCAGTGAGAAGTGAGTATGCAAGAAAGACAATGTTCACATTTAAAGGGCTGTTGGAATGGATAAAAGGGCAGATTATTAGTTTTGGCGGACAATTCACGGTAGAGGATACCTTTATGTCTACTTTGATTAGTTATACATTAATGTTAATATCTGTTTTACTTATCGTGGTTTCTGTTTATAAAATAATCAAAAATAGAAGAAATATGCTCCCATATCAAAAAATTATGGTAGAAGCTATGGCATTGGGAGGCTTTGTTACTATAGCTGTTGATTTTTATTATAGTGCTTTTGTAACTTACATAGCTTATTATGCAAGATATTTATTACCAATGATAATTTCATTTGGGTTCTTTATGTTATATGGTTATTTTATTGAAAAAGATAGAAATAAAAGTAAAATTGTCCGAAGCATGGTTTCAATAGTAATAATTCTTCTTGTTATATCGGATCTTGTGGCTGCCAGCAGGGGAATTTAGAATGAGTGGCTATATAAAGGTATATAAGATATTTGTGGAGCATAATTGCTGTAGGAAAAAGGAAAAATAAAAATGTTCAAAGTGAGTGTAATTGTACCTGTTTATAATTCGGAAAAATATATAGACCGATGCGTTAAAAGTCTTATTAATCAGACATATAGAGAGTTGCAGATAATACTGGTGGACGATTTCTCCACAGATAAAACTAAAGAGATATGTTTGAAATATTCACAATTAGATAGCAGAATAAGCATAATAGACTCTGAAAGGGAAGGTGTTAGTGCGGCAAGAAATACAGGCGTACGATGTTCTGAAGGAAAATATATATGTTTTTTAGACAGTGATGATGAGTATGAATTAAATTTTGTTGAAAAAATGATTGAGAATATTGAAAAAGAGCAGGCTCAATTGGTTGTTTGTGGGTATAAAGAAGTTCAAAAATTGGAATGGATAGAAAAAAAATTTGATTTTGGAAAGATGGATGCTATTAAATGCTTAAATAAATATACCACAGAGTTTGGATTTGAGCATATGGTTAACTATCCATGGAATAAGCTTTATGTTTCTAAAATTATCAAAGAAAATAATGTTTTTTTTGATGAAAGAATAACAGTGTCTGAAGATGCTGTTTTTAATATGCAATACCTGAAATATATTGATAATGCAAAAATTATTCAGGATACGTTAGTGAAACATTATATTAGAAAAGATTCACTTGTAAGCCGAAGGGTGAGCAAAGAAGTTCAGAAGTATACTATTTTGAGAATATATGATGAATATAAAAATAATTATGTTAATAGACAACAATTAGAAAATAATATTGGCAAAGTAGGACGATACTTAATGTATTGTTTTTTACGCCTATTTGAAATATATGATGGAAAAGAATTGCTTAGTCTTATAAAAGAGTCACAAGGAGAAGAGTATAGAACTATAATTAAAAATGCTGACTGCATAAATATAAATTATAGAGTTTTTAAGACTTTATATTTGCTAAAGTTTAATAAATTATTGTACTATTTCTCAAATTTGAAAAAGAGGAACTAATATGTTAAAAATCGCAATGATTACCCCGGGATATTTACCTGTGCCGGCTGTAAAAGGTGGAGCAGTTGAAGTCCTGATTGAAGAATTAATAAAAGGTAACGAAGAACAGAAAAATTGTATAATAGACTGCTATACTGTTGATGATGAAAATATCAGGGCAGATAAATATAGAAATACCAATATAAAGATAGTCAAAATAAGGAAAACAACACAAATAATTAATAAGCTTGTGAACTATAGTTATAAACTGTTTAATAGAAAAAAGTGGAGAACCTCTTTTTCCAGAGAATTGGTTAAGATGTTAAAAAAAGAGAAGTATGACTATATAGTTGTTCATAATAATCTTATGGCGTATAGAGATATATATAAAAAAACTATGCACAAAAATAATCTTGTGTATGTTTTACATAACAACATAGGTGATGATATTAATCATATAATTATGGCAAAATTAGTGGGAAGAACAGCTAAAAAGGTGTTGGCAGTTAGCAATTACACAAAGGAAGATTTCACAAGAATAACAGGTTCAAACAATGTGGATGTTTTATATAATTGCATTGATTTTTCAAGATATTCTAAAACCATAACAATAGAAGAAAAGAAAAGTTTGAGAAAAAGGTACAATATAAAAGATACCGATTTTGTGTTTATATATAGCGGTAGAATAGATATTTATAAAGGTGTGTTGGAACTAATAAAAGCATTTAAAAAATTAGATAATAATAATGCTAAACTGCTAATTGTTGGAAAGTCGTGGTTTGGCGATAATGGTAATAAGGATGCTTATACTGAAAAAATAATAAAAGAAGCAGAGGAGATAAAGGATAAAATAGTTTTTTCGGGATTTATTGAACCAGAAAATATGCCTTTAATGTATCAGATTTCAGATTGTCTGGTTGTTCCTTCTATATGGGAAGAGCCATTTGGAGTTGTGGCTTTGGAGGGTATGGCATCTTCACTTCCGTTAATAGTTACAAATTCCGGGGGATTAATGGAAATTGTTGATGATAAATGTGCATTTGTTGTTAATAAGGAACATGATATTGTTAATAACCTAACGGTTAAAATGGATGAAATGATGATTAATAGAGAAAAGTCAAAGAAAATGGGAGAGTATGGGAGAGAATGTGTGGTTGAAAATTCGGAATATGATTCGAAGAAGTACTTTTTAAATTTTTTGAGAAAAATCGATAGGAGTATATAATGAAGAAAAAGATAGCATTTTATATAGATACGTTAAATAAAGGCGGAACTGAAAGAGCAACATTGGATTTAATTAACAATTTAGATTATAGCAAATATGATGTTACTTTAATTAGATTTTTCCCAGGGGGAGAATATACAAAACTGGTAAATAAACAGATAAAAAATAAAGTTAGGTATCCTATTATGTTGTTGTTTAGATGGAATAAAAAATTGTTGCATTTATGTGACAGATTTGGGAGAAAATTTTTTCAAATAATTCCCGGGAAAATAGCTCATAAAATTTTGATTGGAGATAAATACGATATAGAAGTGGCATGCGGATTTTACTTTCCAACAAAACTAATATCTTATTCAAAAAAAGCTAAAAAGATTTCATGGGTACATATGGATTATACAATAGATAAATCTATAATAGGAGACTTTACCAAGGAACAGGGACAGGCATTCTTTAGTGGAATGGATAGAATTGTATGTGTGTCAGAAGAGTGTGAGAAAAAATTTAATGAGAAATTTGAAATGAAAGATAAAACTATGTTTCTATATAACATTATTGACGGAAAAAATGTTGTGGAAAAATCTAAGGCATTTAATCCTAATTTTAATTCGAGTGATTTTAACATAGTAGCTGTTGGAAGATTGACATGGCAAAAGGGATTTGACAGGTTGCTGGAAATACATAAACAGCTTATAGCAAAAGGAATCAAACATAATTTATATATTGTAGGAGAAGGCGAGGAAAAAGAAAAGTTAAACAATTATATTGTGGAAAATAAACTGGAAAAAACAGCGCATTTACTTGGATATAAAGAAAACCCGTATCCATATATAAAAAATGCGGATTTATACATATGCTCCTCAAGGCATGAGTCCTTTAGTCTGACTGTAGCAGAAAGCATTGTTATAGGAACACCGGTGTTAAGCACCAAATGTGCGGGTCCGACGGAATTACTTGGGGATGGAAAGTTTGGAGTTTTGGCAGAAAACAATGTAGATGATTTGACTGAAAAATTAGAAAAAATAATTTCTGATAGAAAGTTATATTTACAGGCTAAAGATATGGTAAAAAAGCGTCAGGACTTTTTTGAAACAAAAAGATCAATTGGAGAATGGGAAAAGTTATTAGATAATATTTAACACATATGGAGAGTTTTTTATGGAAAAGATAAGCGTTATAATGCCGATATATAATTGCGAAAAATATTTAAAACGTAGCATAGAATCTGTTTTAAATCAAACATACAAAAAATTAGAATTAATTCTTATAAATGATGGCTCTACAGACAATAGTTTAAAAGTGTGCAGAGAGTATGAAAGAAAAGATGACCGAGTGCAAGTAATAGATAAAAAAAATGGTGGTGTTTCATCTGGCAGAAATGCCGGCTTGAAAATTGCAACAGGGGAGTATGTAACGTTTGTAGATGCAGATGATTGGATAGAACCATGCATGTATGAAATTATGTTAAAGCAGTTTGAAGAAAAAAATGTAGAATTTGTGATATGTGACTATAGCCAAGATTATATTGATGGGGAAAAAGAACAGATTCATAATAATACAATTGGGTGTTATGATGTTGATTATTTTTTAAATAGAATTTATCGTAAAGTAGATATTGCATTTAATGTATGGAATAGTATTTTTAAGAAAGAGAAGGTTAATAGTGTCAAATTTGATGAAACTATAGGTATGGCAGAGGACAACTTATATGTTTTAGAGGCATTAATGTATTGCAAAAGTGGAGCAATAATAGATGAATGTTTATATCACTATGTTCAATATGAAAATTCTGCTTTTCATCAGAAGATGATAAGTGAGGTAAGTATGTCCTCTTTATTAGCGGATAAACGTCAATTAGAAATTTTAAAAGATAGAAATAAAGAATTATATAATTATTGCAGAAATATGCTTATAAGGGATGCTGTGAATATTGCAAAAAAAATGATTGGAAATAAACAGCAGAATAAGAAGTGGGAGAAAGAGATAAAGAAAATAATTTGGAATGAGTTGTGGACAGGAATATTATTAAATAAAAATGTTCCTGAGGGAATTATAAAAAATGCAGTGTGCATAGCAATTAGCTTCAAAGTGTATAGAAAAATCTATGGGAAATATATAAGAAGCTAAAGTTATAACGTTTATAATTGTTTGTATTAGAATATGATATCAAAAACAATATAGTATTATTGGTTTCGAAATGTTAGTTACACCATTCAATCAAAAAAAGGATATTGGGAGAAATGCATGAAGATAGGAATATATACAATAACAGAAGGGGAGAATTATGGAAACAGACTTCAAAATTATGCATTACAGAAGACACTTGAAAAAAGAGGATATGATGTTAGAACGATATTAGATAAAAAATATAAATATAATACTTTTTTTAAATTAAAAAATACAATAAAGAAGATAACCGGAATTAATGATAGCAGATTTGCAAAGAGATGTAGAACATTTAATAAATTTAATAATGAGTATATTAAATTTGCAAAAACAAAAATAAATAACGGTGAAATATTGAAAAATATAAATGAATATGATTGTTTTATAGCTGGAAGTGATCAAATTTGGAATCCAAATTTTGGAATAACCACGCCAGCATCATTTTTAAAGTTTGCGGATGGCAAAAAAAAGATTTCGGTTGCAGCAAGTTTTGGAGTAACAGAAATTACAGATATAGAAATAAGACAAAAGTATAAGGAATATTTGCAGGATTTTAGTGCAATATCCGTTAGAGAAAAATCTGGAGTAAAAATTGTAAAAGATTTAACGGGGAAGGAGGCCTCTGTGTTAATCGATCCTACATTAATGTTATCCAGAGAAGAATGGTATATGATAGCCAAACGGCCACCTAAGGTACCTGATAAAAAATATATATTTTGTTATTTTTTGGGAGAGTATGAACAAAATATATTGGATGAAATGTATTCATTTGCAAAAGCGCAAAATATGGAGGTTGTTCTTTTAGAAAATGATTGGTGTCAATTGGGAATAAGTTCTGATGAAGAATTTTGCATTAATCCGTCAGAATTTATTTGGTTAATTTCACATTGTGAAAAAGTTATAACTGACTCTTTCCACGCAGTAATTTTTAGTATCGTTTTTAAAAAGAGGGTAGTTGCAATTCCAAGAGATGCGGCATTAGGAGACATGAATAACAGATTAACAGATTTGGCAGAAGAGTTTAAAATTAAGAATTTAGTGAATTATGATTTTGACTTTGAGAGCGAAGCGAAAATAAACTTTGATGAAGTGGATAAGATTTTGAAAGGAAAACAAAAAGAGTTTAGCGATTATTTAGATAACAGCTTAAATTGATAAAAAGGATTTAAAACATGTTTAATTGGATAAAGACTATTATTAAGAATAAAAATGAAGAGAGACACATAATAAAATTACGTAGTAGGATAAAAAATACTGCACCTACAATTATATCCAATAATTGTATTGCCGGAATTATATATCATAATCTTGGTTTAAAGTTTTTTTCACCAACGATTAATTTGTATATATCAGGGTGGGATTATATATTGTTTGTGGAAAATTTGGAAGATTATTTAAAATGTGAACTGATTGAAAAGAAAAATAGTGGAAAAGATTTTCCAGTGGGAATATTGTTAGGAGGAGAGATAGAGGATATTGAAATAAATTTTCTTCACTATAAGACATTTCAGCAGGCTGAAGAGGCTTGGAATAAGAGAAAACAGAGGGTTAATTTTGATAATTTGTTTTTTATTTATGAGTTTTATGAAAGAACGGGAACATGTGAAATGTTGAATAGATTTAAAAGCATAAAATACAATAAACACATAATCGTACATAAATCGAAAGAAGAATATTGTGACAAAGAATTTACAGTGGTGGATTGCTATGATGAAAATGAGTCATCAGGAAAAATATTTGAATATGATGGGTTAACAGGTAAGAGATATCTGGATGAGTTTGATTACGTATCCTTTTTAAACAATAAAAATACAAATAGAAGGGAAACTAACGGTATTTAGTAACATTAGATATATGAAAATAGAACGTACAAGAAACGCAACAAGAAACATAATATATGGAACAATAGCAAAAACATATCAACTCCTTGTACCATTTGCAGTTAGAACAGCAATGATATACGTCCTAGGAGCTGAATATTTGGGATTAGGAAGTCTGTTCACATCTATTTTATCTGTTCTTAATCTTACAGAATTAGGTGTTGGCTCGGCAATGGTATTTAGTATGTATAAGCCTATTGCCGAAGATGACACACCAAGAATATGTGCACTTATGAGTCTCTATAGAAAGTACTATAGAATCATCGGTAGTGTTATCTTGGTGGTTGGAATTGTAATTACACCATTGATACCTAAACTGGTTAAGGGAGATGTACCGGATGGAATTAGTCTGATAGTATTATATTGGCTAAATCTTGGTGCTACAGTTCTAACATATTTTCTTTTTGCATATAAAAACAGTTTGCTTTCGGCACATCAGCGTCTGGATATTGGAAATAAAATCAGCATGATTATTACGACATTGCAGTATGCATTACAGATTGGTGCAATATTCTTAAAGAATTACTACTTATACGTAATAGTTGCTTTATTTACAACAGCACTAAACAATATTGTGACAGCTGTAATAGTTGATAAAATGTATCCGGAATATAAACCGGTAGGAAAACTGGATAAGAAAGAAATTAAAATAATTAATAGAAGAATAAGAGATTTGTTTACGGCAAAAATAGGCGGAGTTGTAGTAGATTCTGCTGATAGTATAGTGATATCTGCATTTCTTGGATTGACAGTTCTTGCAATGTACAATAATTATTTTTATATAATGTCATCTATATTGGGATTTATAGGAATATTGTTTTCATCCTGTACTGCAGGCATAGGAAACAGCATTATTATAGAGAGTGATGAAAAAAATTATAACGATTTAAAGAAATTTCTTCTAATTATTTCATGGATAGCAGGAGTGTGTACCTGCTGTTTGTTGTGTTTATTTCAGCCTTTTATGAAAATCTGGGTAGGAGAGAAATATATGCTAAGCATGCCTATGGTTATATGTATGTGTTGCTATTTCTTTTTACACGAAATTAACAGACTGATTAACACATATAAGGATGCTGCAGGAATGTGGCATGAAGACAGATGGAGACCTCTGGTGGTATCTATTACAAACCTTGGACTTAATTTATTAATGGTTCAATATATCGGTTTGTTTGGAATTCTTTTGTCAACAGTTATAAGTATGCTGTTTGTAGGAATGCCATGGCTTTTATACAATTTGTTTACAGTTATTTTTCATAGGAATGCGTTTGGATTTATACTGAGAACGTTATGGTATGTTGTTGTTACAGTAATTTCCTGTGTGATTTTTTATTGGCTTTGCTCATACATAACAATTGACGGAGTAATAGGATTTATTGTAAAAGGAATCGTTGTTTTTGTAGGAGCTAATTTTGTATTCCTTGTGTCGACATTTAAGTTACAGGAGTTTACTCAAACGAAAGAAATGGCATTAAAGATTGTAAAGAGAAAATAATTTTTGGTGAAAAGATATGATTGATAAAAAAACTATAAAGACTTATGCATGCATAAATAAAGAAAATAACATACGGGAGATAAGCACATCCGGTGGCACGTTTTATGAATTAGCCAGATGGTTCATCAACGAAGGTGGCATTATATGTGCAGCATGTTTTGATAATGAGTTTAATGTTGTTCATGACTTTTGTGAAGATGAAAGTCAAATTAACAGGTTTATGGGAAGCAAGTATGCACCAAGTCTTTTAGCAGGAACATATGCAAAGGTCAAAGAGGAATTAGGAAAAGGTAGAAAAGTTCTTTTTGCGGGAACTCCATGTCAGGTAGCAGGATTAGCAAAATTTTTAAAGAAAAAATATGAGAATTTATTTTTGGTTGACTTTATTTGTCACGGTGTCCCGGATGCAAAGGTATGGAAAAAATATTTAGAGTTTTTGAAAACAAAGGGGACAATTAAAAAAATTAATTTTAGAAATAAAAAAAACAGTTGGTATGATTATTCATTTACAGTAGATTATACGGATGGTAGTACCTTTAGTGAAAAAATGAGTGATAATGCGTACTTGCAGGCGTTTGTGCAAAATTTATCTCTTAGGAAATCATGCTATAATTGTAAAAGCAGGGGATTTAACAGATGTAGTGATATTACACTTGGTGATTTTTGGGGAGTGGACAGGCAGGTGCCACAGGCTTATGACGACAGGGGAACTTCAGCCCTCTTTATAAATACTGAAAAAGGAAAAGAAATATTTGATAATATCAGGGACAAATTTGATTTATATGAAGTAGATATTAATGCCATAACGGGTGGAAATCCGTCATACTTTTATAATGTAGAAGAGCACAGAAAAAGACAAAAGTTTTTTGATACGATAGATGAATGCAAAGATATAGAAAAACTAATAAATCAATGTTTAAAAGAACCTGTATGGAGTAAGGTAAAAAGAAAAATAAAGAATATTATAAAGAAGTTATTTTGTAATGTTTAGTAAACTGTTTCCCACACTAGTTTACACAAACACCCCATTTTGATAGAATTAATTGAGAAAAACATTTTGGAGGATTTTATGAGGTATGTTAAATATGCTATAAGCGCCTTATTTTTAGTTTCGATAGTTACATATACCATGATCTGGTACAGTGACAAGAATAGCACAGACTCATCAATGCCGGAAATTAAGATAAGTGAACAGCAGATTGAAGCATCGGTAAAAGACAAAGATGCACTGCTTAAAGGCGTGGTGGCAATGGATAAGAAAGATGGAGATATTACCGGAAATCTGGTAGTAGAATCTATATCGAAATTTGTAAATAAAAAAGAACATATTTGTAATGTTACTTATGCGGTGGCAGATTCGGACAGTCATGTTGTTAAGGCTACCAGAAAGGTAAAGTTTACGGATTATAAATCCCCAAGATTTATAGTCAAGAAACCATTATGCATTGAAATGGGTTCCAATACCAGTGTTGCAAGTCTTATTGGGGCTGAGGATGTTATTGATGGAGATATTAGTAACAAAGTAAAAATTCTGTCTAATATGGTATCCACCAATGTTTCCAGCGAAAATGTAGTAACCGCACAGGTTACCAACAGTCTGGGAGACACTGTAAAGCTTAAGGCTGAGGTTGCAGTAAGCCAGAGTAACAACATAAGTCCGACTATACAGCTGACTAAGAACATTGTCTATATCAAAAAAGGGGACAAGTTCAGTGCAAAGAAATACATTGATTCCGCAAAGGATTCTGATGGAAAAGGTATATCGAAGGATAAAGTAAAAATAAAAGGTTCATCGGTTAAGACTAATAAGGCCGGATGTTACAGTGTGAAATATAGTGTTATGGATGATGATGGTAACGAAGGAAATGCTTACCTGACAGTTATGGTGGAGGAGTAGCATGAAAAAGGGATTTAATATAAGAAATATAAATTTATATAGTTTATTTAAGGACTTGGTATCCGGCATATGGATTGTAATTATGGTTGCGATTATTGGAATGATGATTACTCACGCTTATATTAAGGCAAGCTTTGTACCTGAATATACAAGTTCGGCAATTTATGTAGTTACGCCAAAGCAGAGCACAGGTTACGTATATACCAACAAGCGTTTTGCCGACAGTGTAATAACTGTTTTCAGGAGTCTTTTGAATTCTGACATTATGCAGACCAGAATCCGTAAGGATTTACATCAAAATGAACTGGCTGCCCGGATGGAAGTGAAATTAATTGAAGAAACGAACCTTATGAAGGTTTCTGTAACTACCAGTGACCCCATTTCTTCTTTTAAGGCAATTGGCTCGATTATGAACAATTATTCTGAATTATCAGAGTATTTGACTTCGGATGCAGTTTTTGACCAGCTCGAAGCACCGACAGTTCCCACTCATTCTGATAATTTTCTGACACCTAGGAGAAAGTCTGTCCAGGTGGGAATCATAAGTGGTTTGTGTGTCTTATTGCTATTAGCGGCAAAAAGTATTTTGAGAAGAACTATAAAATCTGAAGCAGCAGTTGAAGACCAGTTAGAAACTACGTTGCTTGGAACAATTTATCATGAGAACAAAAACAGAACTGTGAAGGCGAAAATTGTACAAAGTGTAAAAGCGCTTCTAATAAGCAGTCCTATAATTAGTTCAAAATTTATTGATGCTATAAGCAATATTCGTGTAAGAATTGAATATGAGCACGAAAGAAGGCCTGAACGGAATGTTGTTCTGATTTCCAGTGTATGTGAAAATGAGGGCAAATCTACCATTGCCTTAAACATTGCTTTATCGATGGCGAAGGAAGGCAAGAAAGTAATTATAATAGATGCAGATATGAGAAAACCCGCCATGTGTAAGATGCTCGGAATTAAAAAGAGTAAAATTGTGGATATGATAAAACTTCTTCAGGGAGAATGTGGTCTTGATGAAGTTATGTATCACGATGAACTTGGAATTGATCTTGTTATGTCGGTAAAAAGTCACTCAAGCACATATGAATTGGCGAAGTCAGGAGCTATGAAGGATTTGATTAGAAAATGCAGTAAATTGGCAGATTATGTAATTATTGATACACCGCCGATGTCTATGGTTTCTGATACGGAAGCTTTACTTGATATAATTGATTACGCCATTCTTGTTATCAGACAGGATTTTTCTTATGAAAAAGATATTACAAACTGTATCAATATTATGAATGATGCAAACTGTAAATTCCTTGGATGTATTCTAAATGACTATAAAACATTTACTTTAAATAATAGAAATATTCTTAAGAATTCTGAAGATGAAAGGGCGGTGGAAATTTATGACTAACATCAATTTTAACCCACAGACAAATGAAAAAGAACCGCTCAGCCTTGCAGAGATTTTAACGGGATTTGGTAAGGGGCTGAAAAAACTTTGGTACATTGCACTGATTCTGACTGTTTTATTGGGCTTTATCGGATATCGCAGATATAGTAAAAGTTATGTACCGAATTATGAATCAAAAGCAACCTTTTCAATAACTGCTCCTGAATATGAGGGCAGGGATGATATGTCTTACACAAACAATAGCCAGCTTGCTTCTGTTTTAAGTGTAAGTTTTAATTATATTATTAACAACGAAGTTTTTTACGAAATAATTAAGGGAGATCTGAATATTAAATATATTCCGTGTACAATAAGTATTAATGCCGTAGAATCTACAAATATTCTAAGCATTAATGTTTCAGGAAGTGATCCTGAAATGAATTACAAAGTTTTGGAATCTATTATGAAAAATTATGGAAGTGTAGCTGAATTTGTAATCGGCGATACCAAACTGGATGTGTTGGAGCAGCCTACAGTTGCTGACCGGCCTACTAATCCATATAGTCCTATAAAAGACATCGTGAAATTCGCGTTTTTAGGATTAATATTGGGATTGATTCCAAGTATTATATATGCCTATTTTGTTAAGACAATTAGTTCAGAGGAAGATGTTAAAAAATATCTTAGTGTGTCTTTTCTCGGAGGTTTACCGGGAATTGCCGGCAGTAAGAAAAATGGAAGTAAAAATCCATGTTCAATTCTTAATAAGGAAGTGGGATTCAGATATCTGGAGGCAATGCGTTCAATAAACTCCCGTTGTGAACGTGAATTTAAAAAGAATAATGCTAAGGTTATTCTTGTTACAAGTACCCTTGATGGGGAGGGGAAAAGTACTTTTGCCCTTAATTTGGCATATTCGCTATCAAAGAGTCAGAATAAAGTAATGCTTATAGATGGTGATTTAAGAAAACCTTCTCTGGCAAAAATGGTTGACCAGGAAATTGCCAAATTTAAGATGGAGGATTTCTTACAGAAGAAAGTTAAGAGCAGTGAGGCAATTGTAAACGTTGAAGGAACAAGGATTCTTATGTTGGCACCGGGGGAAGCATCTAAGCAACCTGTAGAATGTCTTAATTCAGAAAAAATGGAGCATTTTATTAATGAAGGCAGAGAGGTAGTTGACTATGTTATTATTGATGCATCACCATGTGCAGGTTTGCCGGATGCAGCAGTTCTTGCAAAATATAGTGACGGCGTTGTATATGTTGTAAAAGAGGAATGTGCAAAGGTTCACAAGATTATTGATACGTTGCAGGAATTTTCCTATACAAGAAAGCCTATTATTGGGTGTGTTCTTAATGGTACGGCAGGAAAGCTTAACATAGCATATGGATATGGAAAACATTACGGTTACGGATACAGAAAAGGCTATGGTAGCAAGTATTATGGAAAATACGGCTACAGAAAAGGTAGTTATGGATACGGCGGCTATGGCTATGGCTATGCCGATGCTTACGGTGAAGTATCTGATAAGGAATTTAGAATTAAAGGAAGAACGGTTTCCAAGAAGATTTCTTTAGAAACAACAGAAGAGCAGAAGAAGGTTTTGGAAGATGAAAGAAGGTTAAGCCAAAATGAAAACCAAATTGAGGATCAGGGAGCAGACCAAAGTGGTGGGAAAGAAAACTAACATTAGGGCTGGAATTAATGACAAAAAGAGTTTATTATTTTGGCGAATATTGTTTACAGTTTATATGATTGTTCTTGTGATTGTATTGGTTCTCAAATTTCCAACATCGCTGGTAATTAATTCAGTTAAATCATGGAGTAATGGTGGAATAGTAATAAGAGTTACACCCAATTTTATTCCTTTGAAGACCATAATCGAGTATGTGAAAAATGTACACAGCCTGACAGACTGGTTTTTCAAAAATCTGGTTTGTAATCTTGTTATGTTTCTGCCTTATGGTTTTCTACGTTCAATTTTAACAAAATACGAGACAAAGAAATTTCTGAAAATCGTGGTGGAGGGCTGTCTTTTGTCTATTGCTATCGAAGTGATTCAATATATAACAGCCTTTGGTCAGATGGATATTGATGATGTGATTTTGAACTCTATTGGGGTTATGATTGGTTGTGGTATATACAATATTATAGCCCGCATATTTTCATAACATCCCTTGTATCGGATATATTTTCTTCCGTTATGGCAGACATGTTGCTAAGGCTTTGACGGCTTCGTGTGCTACGTAAAAAGAGTCTTTCAAAATTAAGTCGTAGCCAATAAAACGGAAGGAGATATTTATGCCTGTCAAGAAAGGCTCCATAATAATTAACCATAGTTTCCATTTCAGGGAAGATTTTTTTTCGAAGGGAAACCTTGGAATCACTGCGTTTCACAATAGCGTTGGTTTCCTGTTGCTTTTTTTTCCCAAAGGCGCCATTTCGTAGAATATATTTTGCAATTAAATCTGTTTCATCAGGAGATAAAGAGTGGTTTATATCCTGACATAAACTAATTTTAGTATGTGAATTCAAATCTTTAATTTCCCCATTAAACCAATAATTTACAATATTTTTAACGACATTGTGGAACTTCACCAATCCGATTTTTTCCAGTTCTAAATTAATGTAGTTATAGTCAAGATTGTATTTTTGCCACATAATGTAAACATCAAGAACGTGGGTTATTCCAATGCCACCGTTTTTGAAATGTTTTGCCATATGAATTATATGATAAATATAAAAATCTTCATTAGTCATAATGTATTCGCCCGGAGAGTCCGGTGATGTGACGCATCTACCCCATATATCTTTTAAATAATAGAACCATTCGGTAAAACCGTAATCAATGAGTGTCTCCTGCATTTCAACATAAGTTTGAGTTGTAGGGTTGAAATAAGATGAGTCTTTGGCGAGTTTGTTTCCAAGTGTGTATCCAAGAGAAGAAAAAATTTCATCAATTGTTACTTCATTGGCATTGCGAAACAAAATATCAATATCACCCATACGTCGCATGGAAGTGTCAGGATAAATGTATTTAATAACGCTTCCTTTGAGAAGGACATAATCCACGTGATGATTTCCTAATTGTTCTTTGATTCGGGTAAGTTCAAAAGTTTTATTGGCGTCCAAAACAAGATTTTTCTTATAAGCCAGTGTATAGTTATCTATGTGTGGAATATTAGAAACAATTTCCTTAGGTAATTTTGAAATGCCAAAATATACAGTAGAAAGAATTTTATGTAATTTAGATAATTTATAAATAAACTCCCAGTCAATATCCTTTTCAGGAATGGAGGGAATATTGTCGGTAACGGCACATTTAACTAATTCTATTAAATAGTTGATTTCTTTTTCATGCTTCATAAATTTCTCCTAAAAAAACGACCATCCCGTTAACGCGTTATAAAGAATACATGCTGTCGGGTTGGCCGTTAAAAATACTATTAGTCGTTTGACATTGGTATGCCACGATGTTCCACTGATGTAGAAAAAACAATTTGCGTTTTGGTGCTGCCAAAAGTCTGCAAATCCCCAATGAAATGGTCTAATTCTTCAGTGCTTTTGAACATTACCTCAATAAGCATTGCGTAATCTCCTGTTACACAATTACATTCCACAACATTATTGCACTGCTTAATATAAGGATAAAATTCCTTTTTCTGATCAGGATTAACCTCTAAATTGATAAATGCCTTAATGTGATAACCAAGTTCAGCGGGGTTAATCTTAGCTGTATAGCCTGTAATGATTCCCGCATCTTCTAATCTTTCAATTCTGGCTGAAACAGCCGGTGAAGATAGAAAGACTTTGCTCGCAATTGATTTAAGGGGAATGCGGGCGTTGTCATGGAGCAATTTAATAATCTGCTCATCGATGTGGTCTAATTCATGTCTCATAGTAGTACTCTCCTTTCATGATGTTTTTCAGTCTATATTAATTAAGTAAAGTATTTACTTTACAAAACTAGTTAGATTATAACATATACTTAAAAAATGTGAAATGAAAAATATTCATTGTTTATTATATTAAAAATTACCCTTTCACTTTTGCTAGTAAAAAAATATAATTATTTTTTTGAAAAAAGAGTTGAATAAAAGAGCTTAAAATGGTAAAGTATTAAAACAACAAAGTTCGTTATTATTTTAACAAACTCAAAACACATAAAAACTATATTACTACATATTATAGTTTGAAGAAATGTTACAGGAATTGAAAGGAGCAATAACATGAACAAATTGATTTGCCTGGCTCCAATAGCGGGAGTCATAGCTGTTATTTTTGCTTTTATTAAGACAGGCATTATAAATAAGAGCGATGCCGGAAATGACAGAATGAAGGAAATTGCAGGAGCTATTGCCGAGGGAGCAAAAGCATTTTTATTTGCAGAATATAAGATTCTTATTATATTCGTTGCAGTGCTTTTTCTGATACTTGGATTTGGAATTAACTGGCTCACAGCAGTATGTTTCATAATTGGTGCTATGTTATCAACACTTGCAGGTTATGTTGGAATGACTGTTGCAACAAAGGCCAATGTAAGAACAGCCAATGCTGCAAAGGAAAGTGGAATGAACAAGGCTTTAAGCATTGCTTTCTCAGGTGGAGCAGTTATGGGACTTTGCGTTGTAGGTTTTGGTATTTTAGGTCTTGGAATTATACTTATTGTAGTTATGAACACAACAGGATTTACTAATGATTCAGTTAGTATTCTTACCGGATTTAGTTTAGGAGCTTCATCTATCGCATTATTTGCTAGAGTTGGCGGCGGTATTTACACAAAGGCAGCAGATGTTGGAGCTGACCTTGTTGGAAAAGTTGAAGCAGGTATTCCTGAAGATGATCCTAGAAACCCTGCTGTTATAGCAGATAATGTAGGTGACAATGTAGGTGATGTTGCTGGTATGGGTGCAGACCTTTTTGAAAGTTATGTTGGTGCACTTGTATCGGTTGTTACATTAGCAGTAGCATCAGTTGTTGCAGGAAAAGATAATTTTGGAATTGAACATATAGTATTCCCAATTGTAATTGCAGCCATTGGAGTGTTAGCTTCAGTTATTGCTACTTTCTTCGTAAGAGGAAAGGATAATGTTGATCCGCAAAAGGCACTTAACTATGGTGAGTACGGAGCTACATTGATAGAAATAGTTGCTTCAGCGATTTTGAGTTATACATTTTTTAAGAGTTTCCATGCATTCCTTGCAATTCTTGCAGGACTTGTGGTAGGAACAGCCATCGGAAAAGTTACTGAGATGTATACATCTGAAAAATATAAGAGTGTTAAACAGATTGCAGAAAGTTCAAAAACAGGTTCTGCAACAAATATAATCAGTGGACTTTCAGTTGGTATGAAGTCAACTGCCATTCCTATTTTATTTATAGTTGCAGGTGTACTTGTTTCATATGCATTTTTTGGAATGTATGGTATTGCCCTTGCAGCAGTAGGTATGCTTTCTACAACAGGTATGACAATTGCCGTGGACGCTTACGGACCTATCGCAGATAATGCAGGTGGTATTGCAGAAATGTCAGGACTTGATGAAAGTGTCAGAGATATTACTGATAAGTTAGATTCAGTTGGAAATACAACAGCAGCTATAGGGAAAGGTTTTGCAATTGGTTCCGCAGCCCTTACAGCTTTATCATTGTTTGTGTCTTATGCAGAAGTTGCAAATCTTTCAAGCATAAATATACTTTCAGCATCAGTAGTGGTTGGATTGCTGATCGGTGGAATGCTTCCATTTGTTTTCTCTGCTCTTACAATGAATTCTGTTGGAAAAGCGGCAAACAAAATGATTGAAGAAGTTCGTAGACAGTTTAAGAAGGATAAAGGAATTTTGGAAGGCACTTCAAAGCCTGATTATAAATCATGTGTTGGAATTTCCACACAGGCAGCTCTTCACGAAATGATTATTCCGGGAGTTATGGCAGTAGTTACACCTCTTGCAGTTGGTTATTTACTTGGATCTGCAGCTCTTGGCGGCATGCTTTGCGGAGCATTGGTTTGTGGTGTTATGATGGCTATATTTATGGCAAACTCAGGTGGGGCATGGGACAATGCTAAGAAGTACATCGAAGGTGGCTTCGGTGGTGGAAAAGGAAGCGACGCTCATAAGGCAGCAGTTGTTGGTGATACAGTCGGTGATCCGTTTAAGGATACATCAGGACCATCAATCAATATCTTAATTAAGCTTATGACTATTGTGTCATTGGTATTTGCTATGACATTCCCGGTTCACGGCTATCTGGCACAGCTTTATAATTACATTTTAAATAAATAAAAGAATAATTAATTAGTATTTTAATGATCATCCTGTGGCACTTATTTGTAAATGCCACGGGATGTTTTTTTACTTGTAAATTCTGATTTTTACGTAATTGGAGACTCGCCAGACATTTTCCAACTATCGATTTACGCAAATAAGCTTGTATTTCCCAGCTTTGATGTAATTGGCGGCTCGTCAGGCGACTTACAACCAAATCAAAAGTATAAAACAAAACAAACTATCATATATTTTAATATTTATATTAGAACCGGGGGAATTATGGAAATATACGTTGTGAAAGAAGCGGATACCGTTGATAAAATAGCAGGTAGATTTGGCATCAATGTAGAATCTGTTATTTATGACAATCAGTTGGTATATCCCTATGAGTTGGCAATAGGTCAGGCGCTGTTGATTGACAATGGTGAAACAAGGGAAGATAAAAGAAGCGGTGTTTTCAGGGGCTTCGCATATCCTTTTATCAGCAAATATGTATTAAATGAAACAATGCCTTCACTATCAGAGTTGGCAGTGTTTTCCTATGGATTTACCGGTGAGGGAAATCTTATATATCCGAAGCTGGACGATGAATTTATGATTGAGGCAGCAAAAAATTATAGAGCGCTGCCCATACTGACACTCACTCCCTTTGATGAATCAGGGAGATTTAGCAATGAATTAATTTCAGAAGTAATTAATAATGGGCAGGCAGTTACAAATTTAATAAATCAATTGGTTGATATAATGACGAGCAAAGGCTTTGAGGGGATAGACATAGATTTTGAATATATAAAGGCAGAGGACAGGGAAGCCTTTGTGGAATTTGTAAGGCAGGTAACCCTTGCCATGCATGAAGTGGGGGTTACGGTTTCCGTGGATTTGGCTCCTAAAACAAGCGCGGATCAGCCGGGACTTTTGTATGAAGGAAAAGATTACAGAGCATTGGGAGAGATTGCCGACAGCGTGCTGGTAATGACTTATGAATGGGGATATACCTATGGTCCTCCTATGGCAGTGGCACCAATTAATAAGGTTAGGCAGGTACTTGACTATGCCGTTACGGAAATTTTCTCGGAAAAAATAAATATGGGAATACCTAACTATGGATACGACTGGCCCTTGCCTTTTGTACAGGGAACAACCAAGGCAAAAACCATAGGCAACGTGGAGGCAGTGAGGATTGCCATTGAAAATAATGTGGTTATAGAATTTGATAAAACTGCCATGAGTCCTTATTTCAGATATATGGATAATGGCGTGGAACATGAAGTCTGGTTTGAGGATGCAAGAAGTATTCAGGCAAAACTTGAGTTGATATATGAGTACAATTTGAGAGGGGCTTCCTATTGGCAGATTATGCAATTATTTATAAATAACTGGTTGTTGATTGATTATAATTTCTCTGTTGTAAAAAATGAAATATAGAAACTGTACACATTGTGTAAAGTAAAAATGTGTATGATGTCAAGGGCAAAAAATGAATAAAGGTGTTAAAACATAATTGTTGACAGAAAAAATAGTAATGATTACACTAAAAATATCAACTAGAGTATTAAAAACAGGAAAATACAAAATGAAAAGAGGTAAGTTATTATGGAAAAGTTGTTGTGTCCGTCAATGATGTGCGCAAATTTTGGAAATTTGCAGCAGGAGATTGAAGAACTAGAGGCAGCCGGTGCGGATATTTTTCATGTAGACATTATGGATGGAAGCTTCGTACCAAATTTCGGAATGGGATTACAGGATACAGAGTATATTTACAAAAATGCAAAGATACCGGGAGATGCACATCTGATGATACAAAATCCGGGAAATTATGTCAAAAAGTTTGCAGAAATGGGAGCAAAAATAATATACATACATCCGGAGGCTGATGTTCATCCTACAAGAACATTGCAGACAATTATTGATGCCGGTGCGGTTCCGGGAATTGCAATTAATCCGGGAACAGCTGTTGAAACTATAAAACCATTATTGCCATTTGTAGAGTATGTAATGGTAATGAGCGTAAATCCGGGATTTGCAGGACAAAAATATATTCCATGGGTAGATGTGAAGATTCAGCAGCTTATTGAATTGAAAGATAAGTATAAGTTTGAAGTAATGCTGGATGGAGCCTGCTCTCCTGAAAGAGTTGAAACATTGTCAAAACTTGGAGTGAAAGGTTTCATATTAGGAACTTCTGCTTTATTTGGAAAAGGTAAATCATACAAAGAGTTACTGGATGGATTGAGAGCACTATAGATTTGAAAGGAAAGAAATGAAAACAGATTGTGTTATTGGAATTGATATAGGTGGAACAAATATTAGAATTGGACATACCGATGAAAATGGCAAACTTGCAGACTTTGAGAGAGTGTCGACAAAAGAGAAATTCAAAAATGGAAATATTGAAGAAAGTATGACCGTAATATTAAAGGAATATTTGGATAAATACTGTCAACAATATAATGTCAGACAGATCGCAATAGGAATACCGGCTACGCTTAGTGCGGACAGGGAGGAGATACTTCAGGTTCCTAACATTAAAGGTATGGATCATATGTTTTTAGGAAGAACATTGGAAAAAAATCTGGGGATTCCCGTGGCATTGGGAAAAGATGTTAATATGTTATATTTCTGGGATTACCATGAGAAGAATTTGGCAGAAGAGGGCATAGGAATTGGTGTGTACATAGGTACGGGAATTGGAAATGCAATTTTTATTAATGGACAGCCTTTAACAGGAAAGGATGGTGTGGCAGGAGAATTAGGACATATACCTATGATTGGTGGAACAGGAAAATGTGGTTGTGGAAATGTGGCCTGTTCAGAATGTTATGCTTCAGGTTGGCATCTGGTTGAAATTAAAGACAGGTATTTTCCTGAAACAGATATGGGCGAACTTTTTACAAAACATTGGGATGAACCGGTGCTTAAGGAGTTTGTAGATAATATTGCCTGTGTTGCAAGTACAGAGATGAATATATTGAACCCGGATTCAGTCATTTTTGGTGGTGGTGTAATCAACATGAAGGATTTCCCAAAGAAATATTTACAGGAAAAAATGTACGAGCATCTTAGAAAACCATATCCAGCTGAAAGCCTTGATATTCAGTATTCTGAAGATAAGGTAGAAAATGGCGTAAAGGGTGCAATTATATATGCAGGAAAATTATTAAAAAACAGGGAAAAATAAATACCCAATAAAGTTAATAAAGATAAACAGGGTTGCTACAGGTTTGCGGTAATCCTGTTTTTTTATGTACAAATAGTAAAAGACGGACACAAATTCTCAATAAAAGAGACAAAAAAGTGAAAAATGATGAAAAAATATGAAACGTTTCAAAATATCAAAATAGTAAGGTATAACTAACAATATGTAAAAAAACGATACAAAAACATACAAAATGCACAAAAAAACGTGCAAAAACTATACAAAACGTAAAAAACAATGAAAAGTATTGACAAAAAATGAAAATAATCATACAATTGTGACAAGAGATAAGAAATAATGAAATAAAAAGAAAGGAAGATAATATGAACTACGCAGGCAGATTTAATTCATTTATCCTGAAAGGACAAAATGTATTTGATGCAATCAAGGCATATCATGAGATGGATGGAATAACTCATTTAGAGTTTAACTATCCTGAACATTTTGAAGGATATGATCTTGAAGAAATTAAAAAAGCCATAGGTGATCTAAAGGTTAACGGTCTCGCAGTAAGATGGAGAAATGATTTTACAAACGGTGATCTTACTAATCCGGATCCTGAACTCAGAGCAAGAGCAATTCAGTATTGCAAAGAGGCTACAGATATTTGTAGGGAACTTGGTGGAACATACATAACACTGTGGTTGGAAAATGATGGTTTTGATTATGCTTTTCAAGTAGATTACGAAGAGGCATGGAACCAGATGATTGATGCAATCAGGGAAGTAGCAGATTATGGACCGGACATGAAATACAGCATTGAGTATAAACCGTTTGAACCGAGAAATTTCTCAATGGTAGACAGTACGGGAATGACGTTACTTCTTATAAAAGAAATTGACAGACCAAATGTTGGATGCACATTAGATTTTTGCCACATGCTTATGAAGAGAGACTGTCCGGCATACGGATTGGCTATAGCAGCCAGCATGGGAAAACTTTACGGATTACATATGAATGACGGATATTCACAGATGGACAGTGGAATGATATTCGGATCAGTAAACATTGGACATGCGGCAGAATTTATTTATTACTTAAAAAAATACAATTATCAGGGAGTGGTATTCTTTGATACTTTCCCTATTAGAGAAGAAGCAAAAGCTGAAACTCAGGCAAACATCGATTCTTTCGAAAAAATTTCCAAGATAGTTGATGAACTTGGAATGGACAGAATCGCAGAAGTAGTATCCAAACGTGACGGTATTGAGGCACATCGCCTTTTACTGGACATGTTGAAATAAACGGAGAACAAAAAATAAAAAGAACAAAAAGGAGAAAAGAAAATGAGAAAGAAAATTTTAGCAGTGGTACTTGCCACAACAATGGTACTTGGCCTTGTTGGATGCGGATCATCAGGAAAGGACGCATCAAAATCATCAGATTCAGGCTCAAACAAAACACAGACAGAGGAATTCAATCCTGATAAGGTTGAAGACAGTAAGACAATTGAAGAAATCCGTAAGGATTTAGGAGCAGAAGTTAAGGTTGATAAAGATCTTAAACTTGGTGCTATCGCAAAATCATTCTCAAATGAATTTTGGCGTAACTTCAAAAACGGTTACGAACAGGCAGCTAAGACAATTAAGGCAGCAGGAGTTGATGTAACAGTTAAAGTAGACGGAACAACAGATGAAAGTGATGAAATCGGACAGCAGACAATGACAGATAACCTTGTAAACCAGAAATACAACGCATTAATGCTTAGCCCAATTTCAGATTCAAACTTAACATCATCAGTTGATAATGCTAAGAAAGCAAAAATTCCTACAATCAACGTAAATGACGGACTTATTTCAGCAGCAGATTACTTTGTTGGACCTGATGCTTATCAGAATGGTGAATTAGCAGCTGAATGGGTATCAAAGAAACTTGGTGACAAGGGTGATGTAGCTATCGTTGTTGGTATGGCAAAAGCATTCGCAGCTCGTGAAAGAACAGCAGGATTTAAGGGTTGGATTAAAGATAATAAATCAGGACTTAATGTAGTAGCAGAACAGAACGCTGACTGGGATCGTCAGAAAGCTAAAGAATTAGCAAGCACATGGATTCAGCAGAAACCTGACTTAAAGGCTATCTTCTGTAACAATGATGATATGGCTTTAGGTGTAGTTGAAGCAGTTCAGGAAGCAAAAGCAGACATCCTTGTAGTAGGTGTTGATGGTATCGGTGAAGCTTATGATTCAATCAGAGCAGGCAAGTTAGATGCAACAGTTGACTCATTTGGATACTATATGTCACAGGTTGCTACAGAAGTAACATTAAGAGTATTGGCAGGACAGGATATTCCAAGAGTAACACATACACCACAGGCACTTATCGACAAAGAAAATGTTGACAAAGATGCAAAAGACATCATTGGATGGACAGATCCTACATATGTAGCAAAATAAATCAGATAAATAATAACAAATCACAAAGATGTGGGAGAAGGCGTTAGAACTTTCTCCCACAAATAAAAAGGAGGACTATTATGGCGAAGGCTGTTGAATTTGTTAATATTAACAAACGCTTCCCAGGAGCACATGTCCTTAAAGACATATCTTTTTCTGTAGAAGAAGGTGAGGTACATGCATTACTTGGAGAAAATGGAGCAGGAAAATCTACATTGCTTAATATTCTTCATGGTGTGTATCCGGAGTATGAGGGAGAAATAAAGTTACATGGCGAAAAGGTAAGCTTTAAAGACACAAACGACGCTATCGTAAACGGTAAGATTTCAAAGGTTCATCAGGAAACACTTGTAGTAAAAGATCTTACGGTTGGACAGAACGTTACAATGGGTTATGAACCTAAAAAAGGTATATTTATAGATTTTAAAAAGATGAATAAAGAGGTTGATGAAATTCTTGCAGAATTAAATTGTAATTTCAAATCATCTGACCTGGTTAGCACATTAACAGCCGGAGAAATGCAGATGTTGGCAATTGCAAGAGCATTGTATCATCATTCAACAATTATTTCATTAGATGAACCAACAGCTTCTATTACATTAAAAGAAACAGAAGCACTTTTTGAAGTCGTTAGAAAGTTAAAGAAACAGGGCGTTACAATTTTGTATGTAAGCCACAGATTGGAAGAAATTTTCCAGATTTGTGACAGAGCCACAATTTTAAGAGATGGTGAGTTTATTACAACACTTAATATAGCTGATACAAGCAGAGAAGAATTAATTCATGCAATGGTTGGTAGAAATGTATCGGCAGTAGCTTCAAGAATGAAGGAGAGCCCGGCAACAGATGAAGTTGTTTTAAGCGTAGAACATTTGACAAACGAAAATTATCAGGATGTAAGCTTCGAACTTCATAAGGGAGAAATTCTTGGATTCTTCGGACTTGTTGGAGCAGGAAGAACAGAAATCATGAGAACCCTGATTGGGGCAGATCAGAGAACTTCTGGAAAAATAATCCTTAAAGGTAAAGAAATAAAGGGCAGTTGGAATACCACAAAAGCTTTGAAAGCCGGAATCGGCTTGTTACCTGAAGACAGAAAGACACAAGGATTTATGAATCTTTCAAATAATTATGAAAATATAGCTATATCTAGCTTACAGAAATATATGAAAGGTCCATTTACCGACACAAAGAAAAAAGTAAAAAATGCGGAGTATTTCTTTGAGGCAATGGACGTACACCCAAGACGTGTTGATTATTTAACAAGCAACATGTCCGGTGGTAATCAGCAAAAAGTAATTTTGGCAAGATGGATGTCCACAGATGTTGACATTATAATCTTTGATGAACCTACAAAGGGAGTCGACGTAGGTGCAAAAGCCGAAATTTACAGCTTGATGGAAGATCTTGTTGCAGCAGGAAAGAGTATTATTGTAGTTTCATCGGAACTTCCTGAAGCAATGGGAATTAGTGACAGAATCATTGTTATGAGCGAAGGCAAAATAACAGCTGAATTAACCAGTAAGATTGACTTCGTTGAAGATTCAATTCTTGACTTGGCAATTGGAGGTAAATAAAATGAAGAATATTTGGAATAAATATAAGCGAGAATTTGTAGTACTTATTGCAACTCTTGCAATGTGTGTGGTATTTACAATACTTAATAAGAATTTTGTACAATATAATAACATTATAACTGTTTTACAGCAGATGGTATTAAATGGTGTACTTGCCGTTGGTATGATGTTCACTATTATAACCGGTGGTATCGACCTTTCAGTAGGTTGTACATATGCCATAACCGGTATTGTAGTTGCATCCTGTACAGTTAATTATGGAATGAATCCATTCCTTGCGATAGTAGTTGGTATCCTTATTGGTGCAGTTTTAGGTGCATTTAACGGATTCCTTATTAACAAATTAAAATTGCAGCCTTTCATTGCTACTCTTGGTACAATGAGTTTATACAGAGGTATTGCATACGTAGTAACAGGTGGTGTACCTGTAACAAATGTACCGGACTCATATAGAAATATCTTTAATGGTGAAATGTTCGGTGGTATCAGATATTACATTGTAGTAATGATTGTAGTGTTTGTAATTGCACATGTAATCTTATCAAAGATGAAGAGTGGTGATTACCTTTACGCAGTAGGTGGTAACGAAGAAGCAGCAAAACTTTCTGGTGTTAATGTTATCAAAACAAAATATATAGCATATATTTTCTGTGGAATTTGTGCAGCAATTGCCGGAATGATAATGCTTGCCAGCTTAGGTTCAGCTGAAGCAACAGCAGGACAGGCTTATGAAACAAATGCAATCGCAGCTGCAGCAATTGGTGGAACAAGAATGGCAGGTGGTAAAGGTACAGCACTTGGAACATTTATTGGTGCACTTATGTTATCAGTATTAAAAGTAGGTATGGTTGTTATCAACGTTGACTCCTTCTGGCAGTTCGTAGTAACAGGTATTATAATTATCGTAGCTTCATACTTTGAATTCATTCAGCAGGATATTAAAGGATTTGTTTCAAGACATAAGAAGACTGCATAATAGATATCTGCTAAGAAAAGAGGATGTGGAATGAAAAATAAGATAACAGTAATTGGTAGTTTAAACTACGATATGATATTAAAAATTTCAAGAATGCCATATAAAGGTGAATCTTTTCCGGCAAACGGCATGGTTGCCAGCGCCGGAGGAAAAGGAGCCAATCAGGCTGTCCAGGCTGCAAAGCTTGGACACCCTACATATATGGTAGGATGTGTCGGCTCAGATGAAATGGGAGAATTTCTTCTGAAAACAGCTGCAAAGTATAATGTTAATACAGAGTACGTCAGAAAGACTTCCGGAAGTAGTGGAATGGCAGTAATAAATAATCTGGAGGACGGAAGCGTATATGCAGTTGTTGTAAAAGGTGCGAATTATGAGGTAAGCAAACAAGATATTGATAGTTCCCTCCCTATCTTGAAAGAGTCCGGTGTCTGCATTTTGCAGAATGAAATACCTGCAGAAATTGTTGAATATAGTATTAAAAAGGCAAAAGAAGCAGGATGCATAGTGATATTTAATGCGGCACCGGCCATCGAGATTAAGGAAGAGTATCTGTCGATGGTAGATATATTAGTTGTAAATGAAGTCGAAGCTGAATTTTATTGTGGGGAAGTAATTGATTCTGTGGATAAAGCAGTAGAACAGATAAAAGTAATGGCAGACAGATTGGGTAACAGTGTTATTGTTACACTTGGAGCTGAAGGTTCTGTTGTTGCCACCGGGGGAAAAGTAGAGATTATTCCTTCAATAAAGGTTGAAGCAGTTGAAACTACAGGTGCAGGAGATTCTTATATAGGAGCAATCAGTCATTGTCTTATAGAAGAAATGGATTTAATTAGTGCCTGCAAATTTGCAACGAAATGCAGTTCTGTAACAGTTTGCAGATATGGAGCCCAGGACAGCATGCCAACACTTGAAGAAATTTGCTAGATATTGACAAATATTGGTAGCAAAGTGTATGATTAGTCTGTTAGAGGAGAGTAAAGTATGATTCCATATGAAAGAAAGTTACAAATAACTGAATTGTTGGAGAAAAGCGAGGTAGTTTCTTTAGAGGAAATCTGCAGAGCATTAGGCGGTGTATCTGAGTCTACTGTAAGAAGAGATTTGAAAAGCATGGAAGAGGAAGGCGAAGTTACTTTACTTAGAGGTGGCGGTGCCTGTTTGAAAAAAGGCGGATATGAAATTCCGGTTATGTCAAAACAGAATAAAAGTGTAGCAGAGAAAGAGAAAATCGCAAAAGCAGCAGCACAATTGGTGCATGATGGAGATTCGATTTACATCGATTCAGGTAGTACGACTTTAGCTATGGTGAAGTATTTAAAAAACAAAGATGTTACTATTGTTACGACAAACGCCCTGATTTATCAGGAATTGCAAAATCCTAATTTGAAGTGTATTATCGCAGGCGGTGAAATAAATAGAACAACAGCTTCTATCATAGGTGTTGCTACGAACAATTTTCTGGAGAATTATTATTTTGATAAGGCATTTATAGGAATATCAGGTTTCTCACGGGAGGCAGGATTTAATACACCTAATTTGCTTGAAGCAGAAAAAAAGCAGCTTGTAAACAAAAATTCAGCAAGAACATATATACTTTCAGACAGCAGTAAGTCAGGAAGAAATACTTTATGCAAGGTATTGGATTTAGAAGAAGCTACTATTATCTGTGAGAAAGTCACGGATGTAGTTGAGGCTTGTGGTGACTATATAATTGCAGAGTAACTTTTATAAGTGAGGTAGGAAAGTGAAAATAGGAATAGGTAATGACCACGTAGCAGTGGATATGAAGAATGAAATAAAAAAGTATCTTGAAGATAAAGGATACGAAGTTATAAATTATGGAACAGACTCCAAGGAAAGATGCAACTACCCTGTTTATGGTGAAGCTGTGGCAAATGCAGTAGTAAGTGGAGAAGTTGATTGTGGAGTTCTCATTTGTGGAACAGGTGTAGGAATTTCATTGGCAGCAAATAAAGTTAATGGAATAAGAGCCTGTGTATGTAGTGAGCCATACAGCGCAAAATTATCGAAACAGCACAATAATTCTAACATCATTGCTTTTGGAGCAAGAGTAATTGGAGTGGAAACTGCAAAGATGATTGTAGATGAGTGGCTTGATGCCGAATATGAAGGTGGAAGACATCAGGTTAGAATTGATATGATAAAAGAAATCGAGGAAAAACAAAAGTTAAAATAAAAAGGAAAGAGAGGCATTTAAGTTATGAAGATTACAAACTTAAAAGATCCTAAAGAATTTTTGAAGATACTTGATGAATGCAAAGGAAAAGTCGAGTTGATTACAGCAGATGGCGACAGACTTAATTTGAAATCGAAGTTATGCCAGATTGTATCGCTTGATACTATTTTTTCCTCTACAACAGAAATTCCTGAGTTGGAAATTGTAGCACATGAACTTGAGGATTCCAAAAGAATTATGGAGTATCTGACAAGAGCATAAAGTAATATACATTAAGAAGCCGTTATTGATTAATTTCAATTACGGCTTTTTCTTTACAGATATTCATATGTGTAGTATAATAACAATTGTTATAAATAACATTCGTTATAAATGGAGACAGGAATATGCCGGCAAAAAGAAAAATATATAAAGAAGATATAATAAACGCATCATTGAATATTATAAGAGAAAAAGGTATGGACGGATTAAATGCCAGAAAGTTGGCAAAAAAACTAGGATGTTCAACCCAACCTATTTTTTATATTTATTCCAGTATGGATGACATAAAAAAAGATGTCTTAAAAGAAGTAGCCAAAGTGTTTGATAATGCGATGATGGATAGTAATTATGATAGACCTGTGTATAAAGACATAGGACGGAATTATATAAAATTTGCTCAAAATGAACCTGAAATTTTTAGGCTGTTATTCAACAGTGACTACAGGGAAGGTGCTATAGATTTTATTAAATTAACCGGTTCATCAAAGCCTATATTTGAAACAATTTCAAAACAGACAGGATTATCAAAAAAGGAAGCAGAAAAGTTCCACTTAAAAATGTGGTTGTATGTCAATGGAATTGCAAATTTGGTGCTAAACAACACATGCAATTTTACAGATGATGAAATTGATGAATTGTTACGAGAACAATATATTTCTATGGTTTTGTTGGAAGTAGATAGAGGAAATATAAAAAAAGAAGTATTGGAGAATGTGAAAAATAAAAAATTAAAAAGAAAATAAAAATGTAAGATATATATGAGGTGCATTATATGGAAAAGGTAATAGAAATTGCAAATTTAACAAAAGAGTACAAAGAGAAAAAGGCTGTAGATGATTTGTCATTTGATGTATACGAAGGAGAAATATTGGGACTTTTAGGTCCAAATGGAAGTGGAAAAAGTACAACTATCAATTCCATTCTGGCATTGATAAAATACCAAAGTGGCACAATCAAAATATTTGGTCAGGAGATGAAGCCGGATTCATATGACATTAAAGAAAAAATCGGTGTTATTTTTCAGGATGTTGCTGTATTTGATGAATTAAGCGTTTATGACAATATTAATTATTTTTGTGGATTGTATATTAAAGATAAAAATACAAGAAAGCAGTACGTTGAAGATGCAATCAAGTTGGTCGGTTTGGAAGAATTTAAAAAATATCTGCCTAAAAAGTTGTCAGGAGGGTTGCTAAGACGGTTGAATATAGCCTGTGGCATAGCACACAAGCCTAAACTGATTTTTTTAGATGAACCAACAGTGGCTGTTGATCCACAAAGTAGAAACAATATTTTAGATGGCATAAAGAAATTAAGAGATGATGGGGCAACCATTGTTTACACTACTCATTATATGGAAGAAGTGGAGATTCTTTGTGACAGAATTATTATTCTGGATAAAGGAAAAATTATTGCTCAGGGAACAAGCGAGGAGTTAAAGAAAGAGGCCAATATTGAAGAAAAAATTGAGAGAGTAGGCCCAACTTTAAATGATGTATTTTTGAAATTAACAGGGAAGGAATTAAGAGACTAATGTTTGTTCATAATTTGAAGTATACTATCAAAACATTATTCAAAAATAAAATATTAATCTTTTGGACATTTGCCTTTCCAATAATTTTAGGAATCTTTTTCAACATGGCATTTTCCAATATTGAAAAAGATGAAGTGCTTAAAGTCTTTGACATTGCAGTGGTAAACAATGAGCAGTTTGAACATCAGAGCATATACAAAGAGGCAATAGACGAATTATCAAAAGGTAAAGACAAGCTGTTTAATGTGCAGTATGTTAAAAAAGAAAAGGCAGATTTATTGCTGGATAATTCAGACGTTGAGGGATATATTGTTTTTGAAAATAACAAGCCACAGGTAGTGGTAAAAGAAAATGGTACATACCAGACCATGCTTAAATTTGTGGTAAATGAAATTACCCAAAACAAAATAATGGTAACGGACTTAAGTGAGCAGGCCATAAGAAAACAGATGGAAAAAGGAAATATCAATGTTGATACAGCAAAAATAGTCAGTGATATATTAAATAAAATTCAAAATCAGCAGGTGAAAATGACCGATATTTCCAGCTCCAATCTAAGTTATATGCAGATAGAGTATTACACTCTTATTGCCATGGCATGTATGTACGGTGGAATGCTTGGACTGACTGCAATTAACGCATGCCTTGCCAATATGAGCAGCAAAGGTAAGAGAATATCAGTATCTCCAAACCGAAAAAGTACAGTAATATTAAGTGCAGCAATGGGCTCTTACTTTGTTAGTCTGGTTGGACTTGCCATCTTAATGCTGTTTTTGAAGTTTGCATTGCAGGTGGATTTTGGAGACAATCCTTTCCTGATTCTGCTTCTTGCAGCTGTGGGCAATCTGGCAGGTATTTCCCTTGGCATTTTGATTGCTTCAATATTCAGGGTATCAGAGGGAGCAAAGACAGGTATCACAATTGCTGTTACAATGTTTCTTTCCGTGCTTTCAGGAATGATGGGAGTAACGTTAAAATATGTAATAGACAAAAATGCTCCAATTGTAAATCTGATTAATCCAAACAATCTTATAACAGATGGTTTTTATTCTTTATATTATTACAACACATTGGACAGATATTTCCGGGATGTATGTTATTTACTGGTGTTTGTAGCAATCTGTTTGATTATTTCTTTCGTAAGTTTAAGGAGGGAAAAGTATGACAGTATTTAGCACAATCTTAAAAATATTAAATAAACTGAAAGGTATGCTGATTTTGTATACAGTGATGCTGGTAGCAATTACTACCATCAATCAGACATCAGGAAATAAAGTGACAAACTTTGAAGAGTCAAAACCGGACATGCTTATTGTAAATAATGATAGCAAAAATGTTATCACAGATGGATTTGTTGATTATATAAAAAAGCATGCAAATATTAAGGATATTGACACATCAAATCAGGATAAAATAAATGATGCTATTTTTTATAGAGATGTAAACTTTGTAATTTATATCCCGGAGAATTTTGGAAAAGATTTAAAAGAGGGTAAGGAGCCTTCGCTTAAATACAAAGAAACCAGTGATGAATATGCAGCATACAGCAGAATGCTTGTGGAAAAATATATTAAAACGGTTAAGACTTACAAGGACTACTACAGTGGAAGGCAGTTGATAGAAAAGGTAAATAATATAGTTGAAAATGATACGAAAGTGCAGGTGAAATCTTCGCTTGATACGTCAAAAATGAGTACAATGACAGCTTATTTTAACTTTTTAAATTATGCACTTTTGGCAGGCTGTGTGTACTGTATTACCATGATTTTGGCAAGTCTTAAACAGGAAAATGTAAGAAAGCGAACTATTGTAAGTAGTTTTAATTACAGGAAATATAACAGAATTGTACTTTTTTCAAATGCAATAGTAATAGTGGCAATGTGGATACTTTACATGATACTTAGTTTGATTTTGTTTAAGGATACCATGTTTACTGCAAATGGTTTGGCATTTGTACTCAATTCTCTGGTATTCGCTTTGTGTGGTCTTAGTATTGGATTTTTGATTGGAAACATTACCACAAACAAAGCTGCAATCGGTGGTATTGTAAATGTGGTGGCACTTGGCACATCATTCCTATGTGGATGCTTTGTACCATTTGAATACATGCCGGATTATGTGTTAAAAATTGCCCACATACTACCAACATATTATTTTGTGGCAAATAATCAGTTAATTAAAACCATAGAAAGTTTTAATATAGATACATTAAAACCAGTATTCATAAATGTTGGAGTTGTGCTGGCATTTACTATTGTGTTTGTTATTTTGTCAAATTACATTAGTAAGAAAAAGCAGAGGGTGTAACACAGAAAAAAATGTATATAGAAGTTCACAAAATAATTAGTACTAACCTTTTGATAAAGGAATATCAAGCAATGAAAATTATATTCTGTTGTAATTATAAAACGTTGTTTAAATTATCACTATATAATAATATAATGATGTTACTATTAAAGAAACGGTAGAATTTAAACAAAAAATAGGAGTTTTTATGAAGAAAATAATAAGTGTATGTATGGTGATTATATTGGCCCTTTCCATAATTCCAAATGGAACAATATATGGTGAAAATTATGCAGGTTTGAATTTACAGAGTTTAGAAGGAGAATGTAATTTTATAAACCTTATTGTGTTTGCAAGGTTTTCAGACGAAGATGAGTTTGTAGACAATGAATACAGTGGCAATTCTGTTAGAAAAATCACAGACAATTCTTACAACAATGCAGATTATAATGTTTCAGATTATTATAAAACTGCCTCAAATGGAAAGTTACATATGAACAGTGTGTATTTATTTGACAAAGGCGGTTCTATACAATTGTCACATTCAAGAGGTTACTATGCTGAATACAGCGATGAAAATCCTGAAGGCTATATGGACAATGGAGAAAAATCACAGCGTATGTACGAACTAAAAACAGACTGGTCTGAAGCTATAAACAGAGCTATATCAGCGGGCAATGTGATTACAAATTATGATGGTACAAAAAAGTACAACTTTTCTGAACTTGATAAAAACAACGATGGGGCAATCGATGCAATCACCATTATTTACAAAAATACAACTCAGAGTATTTCTGTGGGTTGGTCATCACCTTTGTGGAATTATAAGGATTATGCAGATTACGTAAAAATAAATGTAGATGGAAAAACAATTACAAGTAAAAACTATGTACAGGTGACAAATTCCTATAATTATTTATATAAGGATAATCGGGGAAACGTGATTTTGCCTATGGCAGTGGCGACTCATGAAATGGGGCACATTTTAGGATTTAAGGACTTGTACAATAGCTCAAATAGTTCGCCGGTATACTATATGTCTGCAATGGCAAAGCATATGTCACCTGTGCCACAGTTTATATCTGTAAAAGAAAGAGAAGCAAAGGGGTGGCTTACATCTGATAATGTTAAAACAATTTATCAGAATGGACAGTATACCTTAAAGGAAGCAGCGACTAGAGGAGATTCACAGATAGTCGGATACAAATTAAATTTAAAAGGAACCAATAAAACACTGTACTTAGAATATAGAAATTTCGGCACAGGTGGTAATAAGTATGATTGTCAGTCAAAAGAATTGTATAAAGCAGATGGAACGAAGCTAAAAGGATTGACAATTGGTTCAGGACTTGTTTGTTATTTGGTAGACAAAGACACAAAATTCCCAAACAACATGGGATGCGTTGCAGGAAAGTGGAATTATGAAACATTAGGTGGCACATACGCAACAAAATCTGACGCACCATTAAAACTGAATCAGAGCTTGGAAATAACTGAAGATATGTATGTTGAAGTCACAAACATAACTGATAATCAATTAACGTTTAAAATAGAAGGTGATTTTGAAAATCAACAGACTGAAACTAAAGAGATATCGGACAGGGAAAAATATGATGGAAGGGACGATGGCATAGTAACACCGGTAAAAGATCAGGGAGATACCAATTTGTGTTGGGCATATTCAAGCATTGCGGCAGCAGAATCATCCATTTTGAAAAGTGGAATTGATCCTATAGTAACAAAAGATACACTATCATTAAATCCGGTGGCGGCAGCTTATAGAGTTTTTAAGAGAGAAAGCGATCCATTGGGAAATACAGATGGAGAATGGCAATCAGTAAACTATTTGATGCAGTCAGGAGACCCACTAAAAATTGCCAGGTTATATTCAATGTGGTGGGCGCCGGTATCGGGTAATGTGGTTACGACAAACCCATATGATAATCCATCATATAGATTTGAAAATGCAATTTATATACCTGAAAACAAATCAAATCCGGAAGAATACATTAGGTCAATAAAAAAAGCCATAGCAAAATATGGGGCAGTAACATTTCAGTACAATAATGCAAGAGAAACGTTATACTACAATCCAAAGAATGAACAGGGCAGTACAATTTCTCCCCATGCATGCACAATCATTGGCTGGGATGACAATATTCCATCAGACAAATTTGTGCCAAATGGTGCTACCCAAAAGGGTGGTTGGCTTGTAAAAAACAGTTACAAATCATTGGAGTATTTTTGGCTGTCATATGATAATACAAGCAGTTGTTCTTATGCATTTTCATTTGCACCAAAGGACAAGTATGACTTTAATTATTACTATGATGGAAGCATGGACGATTTCCCATTAAGAAAAGATAAGTCAGTGGCAAATGTGTTTAAAGCAAAAAAATCTGATGATTTAAAAGATGAATATATAAAAGCAGTAAATGTGGCTATTGGTGGTGAAAATGTAACCGCTAAAGTGGAGATATATAAAAATGTAGATTATCCTTATGGTGGACAGGACAATGTACCGGTTTCAGGTGGTTACCTGGCAAATACTACAACGGCATATTTTGAAAACAGCGGATATGTAACAATAGAACTGAATCAGCCGGTAAAAATCGAAAAAGACCAATGGTTCTCTGCAATAGTAAGTGTTTCAAATGAAAAGGGCGACGCCAAAATAATGACTTCATATAAAAATGGCAGGGAAATGTCATATATAAACAACGGTAGTGGATGGACACAACTTAAAAATTATGTAGGAAGAATAAAGGTATATACAAAATTGGAGAACAAATTGGAGAATCCAGCTACAGAAGCGCCTACAACGGAAGAACCAACCACGGCAGTGACAACAACATCAGAGCCAACAACGGAAGAACCAACAACAACGGAAGTGATAACTACATTAGAACCAACAACTGAGAAACAAACTGAGGCACCTGTCACAGTAGAAACGACAACTGAAATATTAACTACAGAAAATACAACATGGGAAACCACTGTAGAAAATCAAACAACTGACGAAACAACATCGGAAAACGCTACAGAAAAAGAACCAACAACTAACGAAAAAACCACAACTCGTGTTGCCGGTGTAAATAAAAAGAGTTTAAAGCAAATAAAAATTCTAAAAGTAAAAAAACTTAAAAATAGAAAAGTGAGAATTACTTTTAAGAAGATAAGTAAGGCTAAAATATATCAGATACAGTATTCAACTGACAGAAAATTTAAGAAAAACGTAAGAACAAAACGTACAGGAAAGAATACATATCTGTTAAGACAATTACGTGTTAGAAAAAGATATTATGTAAGAGTGAGAGCAATATCCGGAATAACAAAAGGCAGATGGAGCAAGACGAAAAAGTTAAAAGTTTAAAATTTCAAAAAGCAGTAATTTTCAATCTACTCTTGTTAAATTTCAATTAGAATAAATATTAAAAAGTGTATGTGGAGTGTCAGTGATGTGTTATACTAATACCTAAATATGTGAAATAGGAGATTAGTATGATATTTACATTGAATGAATTTGTATTGCTGTTTTTTATATATAGTTTTCTAGGCTGGTGTGTGGAAGTAGCCTTTGTAGCCGTAACATCCGGCAGAATTGAAAACAGAGGCTTTTTGAATGGACCGGTATGTCCGATTTATGGTTGCGGAATGCTTGGAGTTTTAGTGGCTTTGGCACCTGTTAAGAGTAATGTATGGCTACTGTTTTTAGGTGGAATGATAATCTGTTCAGCAGTGGAACTTTTTGGTGGATGGATTTTGGACAAAATCTTTCACATGAGATGGTGGGATTATTCAAAGAATAAATTTAACATTGGCGGATATATATGCCTTGCCTTCAGTATTATGTGGGGAATTGCAGTAGTATTTGCAGTTAGATTTGTTCATACGCCAATTATGGCTATAGTAAAGAAAATACCTAAAACCGCTCAGCTTATAATTATTACGGTTTTTGTAGTCATTTTCATTATAGATATGGTTGCAACTCTCAAAAATCTTATTGGAATTAAAAAGAGCCTTGGACAGCTGGACAAAATCGCTGAGGATTTGTATGGCATTGGAGATCAGTTAAAGGACGTAGTAGGAAATACTGCAATTAATGCAGCAGAATTTGCCGGGGAGAGCAGAGATAAGATTGTGGAATTAGCAGCGGAGCAGAAGGATAAGTTAGTAGAAGTAGCAACAGGACAGAAAGAAAAGATTGCCGAAAGTACGTTGGAGCAGAGAGAAAAATTAGCAGAGGTAACGGCAGTTCAAAAGGAAAGACTTGCCAGCCAGAAGAAAGAACTTGAAAAGAGGATGGAGCTTTATGTTGAAAAAATCAGAAGAAACAATAAGCACACATTAAATTCACTTCCAACATTGAATAAATCAGGAAAGAGTATTAAAATACTAGAGTACATTAAGGATTTGAAAAAATAAAAATACTTTAACTATAGATGGAGGTTACTATGGATTTTAAGGGAAGACACTTTTTGAAATTATTGGATTTTACACCGAAAGAAATTGAGGCACTTATTGATTTGGCAGCAGATCTTAAGGCTAAGAAAAAAAATGGTCAGCTTGTTGATGTTTTAAGAGGAAAAAACATTGCAGTTATTTTTGAGAAAACAAGCACAAGAACAAGATGTTCATTTGAAGTTGCAGCACACGATTTGGGAATGGGAGTCACATATCTTGATCCTACAGGTTCTCAGATTGGAAAAAAGGAAAGCATAGCTGATACTGCAAGAGTTCTTGGAAGAATGTTTGATGGTATAGAGTATCGTGGATTCGGACAGGATCTTGTAGAGAAACTGGCAAAAAATGCAGGAGTACCTGTATGGAACGGACTTACAAATGAATTCCATCCAACACAGATATTGGCAGATTTTCTTACACTGAAAGAGAAGTTTGGAAAGTTACAGGGACTTAAGTTTGTATATATGGGGGATGCCCGTTACAATATGGGAAATTCTCTAATGGTAGGTTGTGCAAAACTTGGCATGCATTTTGTCGCATGTGCCCCTAAAAAATATTTCCCTAATGAGGATTTAATTAATCAGTGCCATGAAATAGCAAAAGAAACAGGAGCAGTAATTGAGTTCGAGGAAGACCCAATGGTTGCAACAAAAGATGCTGATGCAATTTATACTGATGTATGGGTATCAATGGGTGAACCGGATTCTGTTTGGAAGGAAAGAATTGATGATCTTCTTCCATATAGAGTAACGATGGATTTGATTAATAATGCTAAAAGCGATGTAGTATTTATGCATTGTCTGCCTGCATTCCATGACTTAAATACAAAGATTGGAAAAGAAATTTATGACAAGTTTGGACTTGATTGCATGGAAGTTACGGATGAAGTTTTTGAATCTGAACATTCAATTGTGTTTAATGAGGCTGAGAACAGAATGCACACAATAAAAGCAGTAATGGCAGCTACATTAGGAGCAGAGTTTTAATACATAATTTACAGTTAATATAAGCCGGGGACGGAATGACATTTTAGACATTTCATCCCCGCTTTTTGTATTGACGGCTGTTATAATGTAGAAAAAAATTGGAATTTATGGTAATTGTTTTAGAAACATAGGGAGGTAACATATGCGCTTTTTGCATTTGGCAGATTTGCATCTTGGAAAGAAAGTAAATGAATTTTCTATGATAGAAGATCAGAAATATATATTAAAGCAGATTTTGAATATTATTGACGAAAAAGAAGTTGAGGCAGTTCTAATTGCCGGGGATGTATATGATAAGTCAGTACCTTCGGCAGAGGCGGTTATTCTGCTGGATGATTTTCTAAACAATCTTGCAAAAAGACAGTTAAAGACTTTTATAATAAGTGGAAATCATGACAGTCCGGAGAGGGTGGGGTTCGGCGCAGACATAATGAGCCTTGCAGAAATTTATATGTCAAAGCCATTTTCAGGAATACCTGAGAAAATAACTTTAAGCGATAAATCAGGTAAGATAAATATTTATATGCTGCCGTTTATAAAACCGGCTATTTTGAAGCATTTTTACAAGGATGAGGAAATTGCCACATACGAAGATGCAATGGAACTGGTAATGAAAAATACTAAAATTGACAAAAGACAGAGAAATATACTTATTGCCCATCAGTATGTAAGTGGGGCCACAAGATGCGATTCAGAGAACATGCCTATAGGCGGCATTGATGAAGTATCTGCAAAAAATTTTGAAGGGTTTGATTACGTGGCACTGGGACATTTGCATGGTCCACAGCATATTGAGAAAGAGACTATAAGATATGCGGGAACACCCCTTAAATATTCATTTTCCGAGATATATCACAAAAAATCAGCCCTTATAGTTGATGTGAAGAAGAAGGGTGATGTTGAGTTTGAAAAAATTCCATTAAAACCATTACATGATATGGTGGAGATAAAAGGATTATATGATGAGTTGACAGCAAAATCTTTTTACGAAGATATGGATACAAAATCTTATATTCATGTAACTTTAACTGATGAAGAAGACAAGCCAAATGCCATGGAACTTCTTAGAACCATATACCCTAATATTATGAAGCTTGATTACGATAATAAGAGGACAAGGGAAAATCAGGTTATAAACGGAGTTTCAGAAATTGAGAATAAAAGTAAACAGGAACTGTTTGAGGAGTTTTTTGAACTTCAGAATAATCAGAAAATGAATGATAAGCAGCGAAAAATTATAGATGATTTAATTAATAAAATATGGGGGTAAAAGAATGCGACCACTGAAATTAACAATATCAGCCTTCGGACCATATGCAGGCAAGGTCCAAATAGATTTTGAAAAATTGGGGGAAAAGGGAATTTATCTGATTACCGGAGATACCGGAGCAGGAAAGACCACTATTTTTGATGCCATCGTTTTTGCCCTTTATGGGTCCGCAAGTGGAGAAAACAGGGAAACAGCAATGTTTAGAAGCAAGTATGCACTGCCGGAGGTTCCGACGGAAGTATGTCTTGAATTTTTGTATCAGGGGAAGAAATATAAAATAACAAGAAATCCAGAATATATGAGACCTAAAGAGCGTGGCGAGGGGATGACGAAAAAAACGGCAGGGGCAACTATGGAGTTTGAAGATGGAAGAAAACCTCTGACAAAGTTTAAGGAAGTAACCCGTGGAGTTGAGGAGTTAATAGGACTTGATAAGGAACAGTTTACACAGATTGCCATGATTGCCCAGGGAGATTTTCTTAAATTGCTCTTTGCAGATACAAAAAGTAAAGGTGAAATTTTTAGTCACATATTTCACACAGGACCATATAAGGTGCTTCAGATAAAACTTAAAGAGGAATACAACAGGCTCTATGGTGAATATATGGATCAATCCAAAAGTATTGCCCAATACATAGAAGGGGTTAAGGTTTCCGATGATAATCCTTTAAGCGTAAAATTTCAGCAGGTAGCAGAAAACAGGACCCAATCCGGAATAGAAGATGTTGTGGAGATTGTAAAGGAAATTATAAAAACTGACAAAGAAATTTTGCAAAAAAATTCCCGGTCCGTGGAACAACTTGATGAAAAAATATCAAAAATAAATGTAGAAATCGGAAAGGCTCAGGCGACCATCAAGGCTAAAGAGCAAAAAGAACAGGCAGAGAATTATTTGAAGACTGGCAAAGACACGTTAAGTAAGCGTAAGGCTGAACTTGATGGCTGGAAAGAAAAGGAACCTGAAAAGAAAGAACTGGAGTATGCGATAAAAAATGAAAAAGTAGGTTTGTCAGATTATGAAGAGTTGGAGATTTTAAGTAAAAAAGAAAGCAAGTTAAAAGTAGTAATAAATGAGTCAGAAGAAAAAATAAATAGTTTACATAAAACCATAGAAAATTTGGAAAAAGACCTTGAGAGTAACAAAGACAAGTTGAATAAACTAAAAAATGTTGATGCAGATATTATTAAGGTATCTAACCAGATTGAAAAACTGGAAAAGGTAGAAGATGAGATTAATATTCTTTTGGAAAGCATTAAAGATTATTACAACAAAAACAAGGCTCTTGAAACTGTTAGAAATCAGTATATAGTGGAAAATGCTGAATATGTTAAGTTAAATAAAATATATTTTAACAGGGAACAGGATTTTCTGCATCAGCAGGCGGGAATTATTGCAACAACTCTTGTAGATAATGAGCCATGTCCGGTATGTGGTTCCAGAGAACATCCACATATAGCACAAATTCAGGGTGAACAGATTACAAAAGAAGAATTAGATCAGGAAAAGCAAAATCTGATAGAAAAAGAAAGATCAGTAACAGATTTAAGTTTAAAAGCCAATAGAATGCAGGGCGAGGCAGATGCCTTAGAAAAAAATATTAAGTTAAAGATCAACGCTGTGGTTGGAGAAATGAGTATTGCGGAAGCAAAGCAGAAAATTGATGAAATTTCAGGGGAAAATGTGTCTAATGTAAAAAGAATAAAATTAAAACTTTATGAATTGGAGAATAATAAAGAATTAAAGACATCTCTGGAACAAAAAATCCCGGAATCAGAAAGTGAAATAGTTGAGAAAAAACGTAATGTAGAACAGGCTAAAAGTGAAATAATTGACAATAAAATTAATCTTAAAGGTGTTGAAACTGAATTAAACAGGCTTAAAGAAAAGTTAAAATATAAAACAAAAGAAGAGGCAATGGAAAGTATTGCAGGTAAGGAAAAAAGTCTGAATACATTAATTAAAAATCAGGAAAATGCCAAAAAACAATATGAAGATATTATGGCTAAAATTGAGAATGCCAAAAGCATAATTGACACTGTTAAGGAACAACTTGAAAATTCTAAAGAGTATGACATGGATAAATTAAATGAAGATAGAAAAGCAGCTCTAATAGAGAAAGAAGTATATGCCGATGCCATAAAGGATGTAGACACAAGAATTAACATTAACAGTGAGACTTTAGGGCTCATAAAAAACAAATATTCTAAGTTAAAGGAACTGGGAGATAAGTTAAGTACAGTTGGTGCCCTATCAAATACTGCCAATGGAAAACTGGCAGGTAAAGACAAAATCCAACTGGAAACTTATGTGCAGATGCATTATTTTGACAGGATCATTAATAGGGCAAATCTCCGTTTTATGGCTATGTCGTCGGGACAATATGAGTTAAAAAGAATGGTGGGTGCAGCAAATCAGGTAAGCCAGAGTGGCTTGGATTTAAGTGTCATTGATCATTATAACGGAACTGAAAGAAGTGTAAAAACTTTATCAGGAGGTGAATCTTTTATTGCGGCATTGTCTCTGGCTCTTGGCATGTCCGATGAAATACATGCAACGTCAGGAGGAATAAGACTTGATACTCTGTTTGTAGACGAAGGATTTGGAGCACTTGATGAGGAATCACTTAATCAGGCTGTTAATGCATTGCTTACAATTACAGAGGGTAATCGTTTAGTGGGAATAATCTCCCATGTAACGGAACTTAAAAACAGAATTGAAAGGAAAATTATTGTAACTAAAGACCGTTCAAAGGGCAGTAAAGTTGTTGTGGAAATTTAGCATTTTAAAAAACTTACAATTATAATTTTTAATCAGGTATAAAATACCACCATTTACAGATACTAGTTTAAAACAAGTTAATTTGTAAATGGAGGTTTATTATGAAGGCAACAGGGATTGTACGTCGTATAGATGACTTAGGTCGTGTCGTTGTTCCAAAAGAGATACGAAGGACTTTGAGAATTAGGGAAGGAGATCCTATGGAAATTTTCACCAACAGAGAAGGGGAAATTATATTGAAAAAATATTCTCCAATTGGTGAAATTGATAATTTTGCAAAGCAATATGCAGAAAGTCTGGCACAAGTGTCAGGTTATAAAGTTATAATTAGTGACAGGGATCAGATTATTGCAGTTGCCGGTGGCGCAAAAAGAGATATGATAGGAAAAAATATAAGTAAGGACTTGGAAAATCTTATTAATGAAAGAGACAATCTTACAACGGAAGGCGGTCACGCAAGGGCAATTCCAATTTATGAAGGTCAGGACGAACCAATGGAATCTCAGGTTGTATACCCTATAATTTGCGAAGGAGACATAATTGGCAGTGTAATAATTATGGGGAAAGACGAAAAGCAAAATGTAAGTGCAACAGAGCAGAAACTGGCAGGTGTAGCGGCTTCATTTCTTGGAAGACAGATGGAAGCATAATATTTTATGCCGAATGTTTTGAAATGTTAAAAATGCCCAAAAAGCCCTGTATATGGTGTATTTTCCTTGACAAAATGCCCTAAATGGAGTATATATCTATTAGATACGCGTGGAAATTGTATCGCATAAACAATCAAGGAGGAATTACGATGAATAAAACAGAATTCGTAGCAGCTATCGCAGAAGAAGCTGGAATATCAAAAGCAGACGCAGCTAAGGCAGTTAAGGCTTTTACAGACGTTGTAGTAGAAGAAATGAAGAAGGGTGAGAAGATTCAGTTAGTTGGATTTGGTACTTTCGAAGCTACAGAAAGACCGGAACGTCAGGGAATCAATCCTTCAACAAAGGAAAAGATTACTATTCCTGCAGCTAAGGTTCCTAAATTCAAAGCTGGAGCAGCTTTAAAGAAAGAACTTAATTAGTTTAGGTTATGAATAAGAGTTAAACATAATTGGGACTGTTACATCTGTAACAGTCCTTTCTCTTATGAACCATACACTTTTGTTAATTACAAAATTTTAGAGGTAAATTGGGGATTTAGTTAATATATATACATTATGGAGGAATCATGAGATTAGATAAATATTTAAAAGTTTCAAGAATAATAAAAAGAAGAACTGTTGCAAATGAAGCCTGTGATGCAGGCAGGGTACTTGTAAACGGACAGCCGGCTAAAGCATCCCGTGATATTAAACCCGGAGATAAACTGGAAATTCAGTTTGGACAGAGAACAGTAAAAATAGAAGTATTAAATGTTGCAGATACAGTAAAGAAGGAAGCAGCAGCTGACATGTACACGGAAATTTAATTAATGGTGAATATTAATATAATTTTTGGAATATATTTTACTAAGTTAAAAAAACAGTGTGGTATTGGTGGAACAACAGAATAATATTTCCAGAAATCATAAATTATCATTGGACAACAGAAAAAGATCAACAATGACAGGTATAAAAGACGTAGTTGAATTTGATTTAAATCAGGTTCTGCTGGAGTCGGTTTTAGGCATGATACATATTAAAGGGAAGGACTTAAAAGTTACAAGATTAAGTTTGGAAAAGGGCGAGGTTGATATAGAGGGTACTGTTGAAAGCATAACTTATTCAGAGACGAAAGACTATGGACAAAAGGGAAAATCAGTTATAAAAAGGCTGTTTAAGTAATGAGCGCCCATATAGGAGAAGAAGTCCTGTTAATTCTTATGAGCATTTATGGAGGCCTGATTCTGATACTCTGCTATGATGCCATAAGGATTTTTAGAAGAGTTTTTCATTGCGGTCTGGCCCGTGTTATAATTGAAGATATTTTATATTGGACTATAGCTTCAATTTATATATTTGAAATTTATCTCAAATACAATTTTGGTCGCCCTAGATTTTTTTCAATAGTAATAACACTGGGAGTCATGGCAATATTTGAAGTGTTTATCGGTTCGAAAATAATTGATAAGGCAGCTTCCACTTTGTGGAAAACAATAAATATCCTGTCTAAGCCATTGAAAAAATTATATAAAATGATTAAACTAAAGTTAAATGTAAAATCAAGAATAAAAGAAGGAATTAAATATGCCAAAGCAACAGGAAAGAATCACAGCAACAAAAAGACTAAGTGTAATAAGAAAAAAAAGAGAACAGAATAAGAAAATGATCATTATGATATCTTTTGTGGTAATTGCCTTTTGTGTTGTACTTGGTGCCCAAATGATAAAAAAATACAACACCCTGTCAGATTTGAAAGAGCAGGAAGCAAAACTACAGAGACAATATAAGAAAGAACTTCAGTTATCAGAGGAGTTAAAGGACAAAGAGGCTTATGTAAAGACTGATGATTACATAGAAGAGATGGCTAGAAATCTTGGACTTCTCTATCCTAATGAAGTAATCTTTAAGCCAGAGGATTAAAATATTTGATAATAGAGGGGCTGCCGCACTAGCGACAGCCCCTTTGAAGTTGCTAAAATGTTAATGTCGAAAACTCTAATGATTTTGATACCTTGTTTTGACAAAAAAATAGTTTGACACTTTGTATACTACTCTCCGTAAAAACTCAAAAGGGGGTAGCTTATGAAACAAAAGGTACTAAAACCATTGTTATTACTAATGATATCAATAATAATGTGCATCATTCCCATGCTTGGGTATTATCCTATTGCGGAAAGTTGGTTTGCAGCTATCTGTTCCGTAAAGTACATAACTTTTGCAGCGTGGCCTGTTATGATATTTACCATATTTAATTATGGTGGTGTGTTGGCGGCAATGAAATACGGAACAATTATGATTACCACAGGATTGTGCGTAGGGCGTTACAGGGAAATGTCTTCTAATTTCAATCCTTATATTTCAGCCCTGATTGCTACAATAATAAGTGTCGCAATAGAGGCATTGGACTGGTCGTTAAATGGAATGGTAAATAAAGAACTGTATGTATTGGTTCCAATAATTATGTTAACCTGGTCCATGACTATAATTTTTTCATATTTTGTAAAAAGAATTATGTTTTTTACTCCAAAAAGAAAAGTAAGGGAGGAAGATTTAAAGAGAGAGCAGGAAGTAAAGAACGAAGGTATCATAAGAACATCCAAGGCATTTAGAAATCTGGCAACGGAAATAAAAAAGATGTCAGGCATTGACAGTGATTATGATCAAAGTATGGAAAACTGTATTGAGCAGGAAATTGCAGGAAGCATTTGCCACGGATGCGAAAACGGACAGATACAATATCTTGAAAGGGCGAGACTTAATTATTTATGGTATAACAAAATGCTGGAGACCAGAGAAGCAATGGCCATACAACTAAATGAAATGGCGGGGCTGATGGAAAGTTATACTACTGACTTGACAGAAGAGAAAAGAGTATTTCTTGGGATAGAAGATTATATAAGGCATAAATTAAGGGAAAGAAAAATAATCGCAAAAAAGATATCCATAGAAGAAAACAGCAAAGGCAGAGTGGAAATAAGACTTAGCGCAAAAAAGAAAAAGAAGTCAGATGTAAAAATTCAGCTAATGAAAAACGTTATAGCAGAGGCTACGGGAAAGAAGTTGAGACTGTCGTCAAACAGTATAGAAAGTATCAGAGAGGATTATAATGAGTATTGTTTTTTTGAAGAAGTGAATTTTATGACTATAAGTGGTACTGCGAGACGTTCCAGGGAAAACGACAGATATTCCGGAGATAATTTTACAGTAATGGAGCTTAATACAGGACAGACATTTATGAGTATTTGTGATGGAATGGGTTCGGGCATGAAGGCAGGAAAATATAGTGAAATAATTATAGACCTGCTGGAGAAACTTTTAAGCAGTGGTTTTGGGGAAAGCACTACACTTAAGTTGGCAAACTCTATTATGTTAACGGGAAATCAGTGGCAGGAGCCGGCAACTGTGGATATGGCATTAATTGATCAGTACTCGGGAATGTGTCAGTTTCTGAAATTAGGCGCGGCATGCACCTATATAAAAAGGGGAAACTGGGTGGAATGCATTAAGTCAACATCCCTTCCAATGGGAGTTTTTGAGGAAGTGGATATGGAAACTATAACAAAAAAATTGTATGATGGGGACTTTGTGGTTATGGTTTCGGACGGCATTGTAGATGCCCTAAAAGTTGAAGATAAGGAGGCAGCAATGGGAAGAATAATTATGGACATCGACACATCAAATCCGCGACAAATAGCTATGGAAATTTTAAGTCAGGCATTGGCTATTTCCGATGGAATTCCAAAAGATGACATGACCGTAATATGTACGGGAATCTGGGATAAAATATGTTAACCGGGCATAAGATAAACAATGAAGTATCATGATTTGACATAGGATAAACCATAAAGTATTATTAGATTATGATGAAAAAAGTAGAGAAATTTATAACAGATAATGAAATATTTAAACACGGTGACAGCGTCGTTCTTGGGGTGTCGGGAGGCGCTGATTCCACGTGTCTTTTATATGTGCTAAATGATTTGAAGGAAAAGCTGGATCTTAAACTTCTTGTTGTCCACGTAAATCACGGAATCAGGGGAGAAGAGGCAGATAGAGATGCCATGCACGTAAAGAAAATGTGTGAAAAACTGAATGTACCTTTTAGATTGAAAGAGGTTAACGTGCCAAGTATTTCAAAGGAAACCGGAAAATCAGAGGAAGAGGCAGGAAGGGATGCAAGATATGCTGCCTTCTTTGAGATTGCAAAGGAAGTTAATGCAGATAAAATTGCAGTTGCTCATAATTTAAATGATAATAGTGAGACAATTCTGTTTAATTTATTTAGGGGAACGGGAATTAAAGGACTTATGGGAATTCCTGTTAAAAGAGAAAAAATTGTAAGACCTCTTTTGTGCTGCACAAGGAAAGAAATAGAAGATTACTTAAAGACAAAAGGCATTGAATACCAAAATGACAGCACCAATTCAGATACGGAATATAGCAGAAATAAGTTGAGACTGGATGTGATTCCGTATATTAAAAAAAATATAAATGAAAAAGTTGAATATAATATTGTAAATGCGGCAAATAATTTAAGTGAAATATATGAATATATAAACAGTCAGGCAGATATGACATATAAGGAATATGTTATACATGACATAATAATTAATGAGGCAGAAAAACTGCCGGCAGCTATCTTAAGTGAAGTAATTAGAAAACAGATTTACAAAATTGCCGGAAAATTAAAAGATATTACAAGAGTTCATGTTCAAAGTGTAAAAGAACTGCTGAAAATGGAGGTGTCAAAAAAGATTGAATTGCCTTATAATCTGGTGGCGATAAAAAAATATGAGGGTGTGGAAATTACCCAGGTAAAGGAAACTGAAAATCATGAGCCGGTGCCGGAGCAGATGCTGATAAAGGAAAACAAAATATATAGTGTCCCCAATATGGAAATTATGCCGGAAAAAGCTGATTTTGACAGGGAAAATATAGAAGAATTATTATATACTAAATGGTTTGATTATGATAAAATAGACAGGCTAGTACTGAGAACAAGAAAACCAGGAGATTATATTGCAATTGATGATAATGGCAGAACGAAAAAACTAAAAGAATACTTTATTAACGAGAAGATTCCAAGGGAAGAGAGAGATAAGGTATTGCTTTTGGCAGACGGTAACAGTATAGTATGGGTTCTGGGATACAGAATCAGTGCAAAATATAAAGTAACCAAAGATACAAAAAATATAATAAAAATTTCATATGATAAGGAGAAGAAAGATGATACACAAAATAAGTGAGTATATTAGTGAAGAAAAATTAGATAAGAGAATTAGGGAAATTGCAGCGCAGATAAGTGCAGATTATGCAAAAAAAGAAGTAAGACTTATTTGTATTTTAAAGGGAAGTGTATTTTACACAACAGAATTAGCTAAAAGAATGACAGTTCCTATTACAATGGACTTTATGAGTGTTTCAAGCTATGGGGCAGGAACAGAAAGTTCAGGAGAAGTAAAAATCAAAAAAGATTTGGATGAAAGCATTGAAGGACTTGATGTAATCGTTGTGGAAGACATTATTGATTCAGGATACACATTAAGTAAGCTGATTCCAATGTTAAAGAAGAGAAATCCTGCCAGCATAAAGGTTACAACGCTGCTTGACAAACCTGACAGACGTGAGGTTGATTTTGATGTTGATTATGTTGGATTTGAAATAGAAGATAAATTTGTAGTTGGTTATGGGCTTGACTATGATCAGAGCTACAGAGATTTACCATATATTGGAGTAATAGAATCATAAAAAACTTTTTTGGAGGCATAAGTGAATAATAGAAATAGAAACAAGTTCGCAAGATTATATTTTGTGGGAATTTTAATTGTTTTAATCGTAATTGCTTACAGTTTTACAAAAGACATGGTGAGAAGTGATTATGGATATAGCAATTATTTGCAGGATTTGAAAGATGGAAACATTGAAAGTCTCACAATAAAACAGAACAAGGAAGTTCCAACAGGAAAACTTGTTATTAAGCTAAAAAGCGGAAGCACAAAGGTTGTATATGTATCGGATGTCAATAAGGTTACTGAAGATACAGACAAAATAAAGGCAGATAATAACATTACCATAAAGCCATATGTTGATGACGTTAGCAGAGACAGCGTATTTTTAACTACGATAGTTCCTATGATATTGCTGGGAATAGTAGTGGTTGTTGTTATTATGATGATGAACGCCAACGCTAATGGTGGTGGCGGAAAGATGGCTAACTTCGGTAAGAGCCGTGCAAAGCTTGTTGTTGAAGTTAAGAATATGGATTTCTCTAAGGTAGCAGGCCTTGAGGAAGAAAAGGAAGAACTGGAAGAAATAGTAGACTTCCTTAAAAATCCAAAGAAATATATTGGGCTTGGTGCCAGAATTCCAAAGGGAATTTTGCTTGAAGGTCCTCCGGGAACAGGTAAAACATTACTGGCAAAGGCAACTGCAGGAGAAGCAGGAGTACCATTCTTTACAATTTCAGGTTCAGATTTTGTTGAAATGTTTGTAGGTGTTGGCGCATCAAGAGTAAGAGACTTGTTTGCAGAGGCAAAGAAAAATGCACCATGTATTATCTTTATTGATGAAATAGATGCTGTAGCAAGACGTAGAGGTACAGGTATGGGTGGTGGACATGATGAACGTGAGCAGACTCTTAACCAAATGCTTGTAGAAATGGATGGTTTCGGTGTAAACGAGGGAATTATTGTTATGGCTGCAACTAACCGTGTAGATATTCTTGATCCTGCAATTTTAAGACCGGGACGTTTTGACAGAAAAGTAATGGTTGGAAGGCCTGATGTTAAGGGCAGAAAAGAAATTTTGGAAGTCCATGTAAAAAACAAACCTATTGGGGACGATGTTGATTTACAGCAGATTGCCCAGATTACAGCGGGATTTACAGGGGCAGATCTTGAAAATCTTTTAAATGAGGCAGCTATTCTTGCAGCAAAACAGAATCAGGCATATATTACCCAAAACGAAATTAATCAGGCAATGATTAAAGTAGGAATCGGTAAAGAAAAGAAAAGCAAGATTATTTCTGAAAAAGAAAAGAGAATTACAGCATATCACGAGTCAGGCCATGCAATTTTATTCCATGTACTTCCTGATGTGGGACCGGTTCATACAGTTTCAGTAATTCCAACGGGAGCGGGTGCAGCGGGATACACAATGCCACTTCCTGCAAAGGATGAAATGTTCCTTACAAAGGGCAAAATGCTTCAGGAAATTATGGTAAGTCTTGGTGGTCGTATTGCTGAAGAATTGATTTTAGATGACATTACAACCGGGGCATCCCAGGATATAAAACAGGCAACAGCCGCAGCAAAAGCAATGGTTACAAAATACGGCTTTTCAGAGAAGTTAGGTCTTATTAATTATGATGATGATTCAGACGATGTATTTATTGGAAGAGACTTGGCACATTCAAAAGCATATGGTGAAAGTACAGCATCAGCAATTGATGAAGAAGTAAGAAGGATTGTTGAAGACTGCTATAAGAAAGCAAAGGAAATTATTGAACGGCATATGGAACAGCTCCATGCAAGTGCTGCGTTGCTTATGGAAAAGGAAAAAATAGGACGGGAAGAGTTTGAAGCTTTATTTTAAATAATTTTAGAAGGATAATAAGATGAGCATAAATCAGGACACATTATTTCATGACACTACGAATCAGTTTTGTAAATATGATAAAAAACTCGGAACTTATACTTTTATTTTGAGAGCTGGAAAAGGAACAGTTTCAAAGGCATTAATCTGCATGAATGAAGTTGAATTGTTGATGCAGTACAAAAAAACAAAAGGGGGGTTTGATTATTTTCAAACAACCCTTGTTTTAAAGAATGAACCTTGCAGATATCACTTTAAAATATTAAATGGTGGTAAAGTTAAGTTTTATAATTTCTTTGGAACAAAGGATTATCTGCAGGAGGAGGGTGAGTTTGAAATCACTCCGGGATTTATAACACCTGATTGGGCAAAGGGAGCAGTGATGTACCAGATTATGGTAGATCGTTTTTGTAATGGGGACACTACTAATGATGTGGTGGACAACGAATATGCTTATATTGGAAGAGGTGTTGAGGCTGTGAAGGATTGGAGCGAAAATCCTGCAACGGACGGAACAAGACAGTTCTATGGCGGAGACCTTCAGGGGGTAATGGACAAGATGGAGTATTTAAGAAAACTTGGAGTTGAGGTGATTTATTTTAATCCGATTTTCGTTTCTCCTTCAAACCATAAATACGACATTCAGGATTATGATTATGTGGATCCGCATTTTGGAAAAATAGTTAAGGACGGTGGAACTCCTATAGGACAACAGGAGTCAACTAATGCAAATGCTGACAAATACAAAATAAGAACAGGAAGCCTTGAAAATTTGGAAGCAAGCAATGAATTGTTTATTAAATTAGTGGAGAAGGCTCATGAAAATAATATTAAAATTATAATTGATGGTGTGTTTAACCATTGCGGTTCTTTTAATAAGTGGATGGATAAAGAGGAACTGTACAGGGACAATGCCAACTATGCTCCGGGAGCATATGAAAGTAAGGACAGTCCTTATCATTCTTATTTTAAATTTACAGATGAAAATGATAACAACAGTTATGAAGGCTGGTGGGGATTTGATACCTTGCCAAAGCTTAATTATGAGGGCAGTGAAAAACTTTGTAAGTATATTTTGGATATAGGAAAGAAATGGGTATCGCCACCTTATAATGTTGATGGTTGGAGATTAGATGTGGCGGCAGATTTGTCCCATAGCAGTGAATTTAACCATAAATTTTGGAAGAAATTTAGAAAAGTGGTTAAGGAAGCCAATCCTAATGCCATTATTCTGGCGGAACATTATGGAGATGCACATTCATGGTTGTTAGGTGATGAATGGGATACTATTATGAATTATGATGCATTTATGGATCCCGTTACATGGTTTTTAACAGGTGTTGATAAACATTCTGACAACGCAAAACCGGAAATGCGTGGTGATGCAGATGTATTTAATAATGTAATGCTTTATCAAATGTCAAGAATGCAAAGTGAGTCTTTGCTAGTAGCTATGAATGAATTATCTAATCACGATCATTCGAGATTTTTAACAAGAACAAACAGAATGGTTGGAAGAATTGCAACTTCAGGTAGTGAGGCAGCAGGCATCAATACTGATGAGGCAATATTTAAGCAGGGTGTTGTTATGCAGATGACACTCCCAGGAGCACCTACCATATATTATGGTGATGAGGCAGGCGTTTGTGGTTGGACAGATCCTGACAACAGGAGAACCTATCCCTGGGGAAGAGAAAATCTGGAACTCATAGAATTCTACAGAGAGGCAATATGCATCCACAAACAAAATCAGGTTTTGAAAACAGGTTCATATCTGCCATTGTTATGGGAAAAAGATTTATTATGCTACGGAAGGTTTGATGAAGAAGATGCAATTCTTGCTGTTGTGAATACTTCTGATGAACCAAAGACCATAACCCCACCGGTTTACATGCTTGGCTCAGAAGACGGAACAGTCTGGGAACGACTTATTGAAACTAATAGAGAATTCTATAATTGTGGGAGAATCAAATCCACGCAGCAGGGTGATGTCATTGAAGTTACAGTGAAGCCAAACAGCTCTGTGATTTATAGGAAACTGAATAAATAATAGAAAATGAATTATATAAAGGAAATTATAGAACCTCCGGTCATATTTGTACCAGAGGTTCTTGCTTTTTTTAATGCCGGCGACCGGAATCGAACCGGTACTGTGTTGCCACAACAGGATTTTAAGTC